>Ga0307488_10000164_pt1 | contig 50119 bp, 42 predicted proteins | sample SB02metaG_FD_202248 | JGI IMG/M metagenome (GOLD analysis project Ga0307488, IMG submission 202248) | Sea-ice brine microbial communities from Beaufort Sea near Barrow, Alaska, United States - SB 0.2 | ecosystem: Environmental > Aquatic > Marine > Coastal | place: USA: Alaska | collected... | reverse complement strand
AGTTCCCACAGTTTGTGCAGTCCTTTGGTGAAGCCAACCGACCTCAGTCACTGCTGGATCTTGGCTGTGGATACGGTTTTCTTGCCTGTGCCGCAGCGCAACAGGGCTTTGAGCAGATCACCGCGACGGACAATAATGCCGCCGCTTTAAATGCCTGCACGACAAACTTTGCAGCGCTGAAAGTGGATGGAACAGTTATTTCCGGTGATGCGGGTAGTCAGCTTGAAGAGCGCTTCGATGCGATTATCTGCAACCCGCCCTTTCATCAGGGGTTTAATATCGACAGTGAGCTGACGGCGAAATTTCTGACCGCCAGCAAGCGATTGTTGGCTCCCAAAGGGCGCGCCTTATTTGTGGTGAATAATTTTATTGCCCTAGAGAAAAAGGCTCAGGATTATTTTCCGCGGGTTCGGGAAGTTGCTCGCAGTGGGTCGTTTAAGCTGATTATGGTGTCGCTTAAGGATTAATCGAGGGGGGTTAGAGTGCTGGGAGAGGTTTTGAGATCTCTCACATTCGTTCGAGATGACAGGGTTGGGAGAGCGTCCTCCCTTGTCATCCCGACAGAGCGAAGCGACGAGGGATCTCAATCCATCAAAGCCCCATCACCTGTTTAATAATCTCATTCTTCAACGGCTTAATCTGATTCACCTTACCAAGCCCCATATTGCGCAACAACCTCACCGCCACATTGTCCGCCGCAAACAGCCGCTTAAACCCTTCCATCGCCGCCATAGTGGCCAAATTCTCCGGTTTGCGCAGACGCTGATATTTATTCAAACACATCAGTGACCCCAGATCATTACCGCGCTTGGCCTCAGCACAGAGCGTATCGACCAGAGCCTTAACATCAGCAAACCCCAGGTTGACCCCCTGCCCCGCCAGCGGATGAATCGTATGTGCTGCATCCCCCAGCAACGCCACCCGCTCAACCACATAATTTTTCGCATGGCGCTGACGCAATGGAATAACATAGCGCTTATCCACAGAGAGAATTTCACCCACGCAGTGTTCACTGGCACGGCTTAACTCGGCACAAAAAGCCACGTCATCCAGCGCCATCAAACGCTCGGCTTCAGCGGATTCCTGAGACCAAACCAACGAGCAATAATGCTGATCGCCCTGTTTATTTAAGGGCAACAACGCTAGCGGCCCCGTGGACATAAAACGTTGCCAAGCAGTCTGCTGATGCACTGACTCGGTTTGCACTGTGGTCACTATGGCACTGTGACCATAATCCCACTCCCGAGTGGCAAACTTAAACTGCTCTCTGATACTTGAATTGCCACCGTCGGCCGCTACCAGCAGAGGAGCCACTAGCTGCTCGCCGCTACTTAATTCAACGCTGACCTGAGACTCCGACTGACTGTATTGAACAACGCTAACCGGGCAGAGAAAATCAACATTATCCAGCTTGTCGACCTCAGCCAATAATGATTCAACCACTAAAGAGTTTTCAACTATATGGCCCAAATTGGGCTGCTGTACATCCTGACAATCAAAATGGATTTCACCGGTGCCTTCAGCATCCCAGACCTGCATGGCGCCATAGGCACTGACCCGCTGAGCGGCAATTGAGTTCCAAGCCCCGCAGTAATCTAACAGGCTTCGAGACTTTTCTGTGAGCGCTGCGACCCGCGGATCAAAATTCTCAGGATCAAAAGCGGCAGTTGCACGAGCTTCTAATAACGCTATAGATAAGCTGCTATTTGAGCGCCCCAAGAGACAGGCAAAAGCGGCCCCAACCATGCCAGCGCCAACCACAATGACATCGTACTCTCGGTACTGCTGAGCTGTTTTAACTGCCATGTCCAGCCTCCTTATTGGCCATACCCATTCCAAATTTCGCAAAGCGACTGCGCAGACTCGGCAACAGATCCATCATCACCAATCCGGAGTTTCGCCCCAGGGCCACAACCGAGGATCGCTGGGCAAATAATTTCGGCAAGTTATCGCTAAACATTAATGTGTTCTGCTGATCGGCCAACTGCTGTTGCTGATAGTCTTCTAGAGTCTCCAGGGAGGAGAAATCTGCGCCTGACAATTTGGCCTTGCCCAGAACATCCGCCAGTGTCGCCACATCGCGCAAGGAAAGGTTAAAACCTTGCCCTGCGACCGGATGCAAACTGTGAGCAGCATTTCCCAGAACTACAATATTGCGCCGCACCTGTTCACTTGCCGTAGTCAGCGCCAGGGGATAGGCCACCCGCTCGCCCACTTTTTGCACCCTACCCATGCGATAGCCAAAGCTCTCTTGCAAGGCTTTTAAAAAATCTTCGTCGCTGGCGGCCATCAATTTTGTGGCGCGTTCCGGCGGCTGGGTCCAGACTAGGGCGCAGCGGGGACTGCCATCAAAATCAGGCAGCGGCAACATGGCCATAGGGCCCTGATCAGTAAAGCGCTCGTAGGCGACGCCATCATGGACATCTTGCAGTCCGATATTGGCAATAATACCCTGCTGTCCATAGGGCTGCTGATCGCTGTAAATACCAAGCTGTTGAGCGGTTTGGGAGTTGGCACCGTCGGCGATCACCAACAGTGAGGCTTGAATGATGTCACCGCTGTGTTCGAGATTTACACGCACACCAGACTTTAGAGGCGTTATTTTTGCGACACGCTCTGGAGACATTATTTCAACCGAGGTGGCGGCAAGTTTCGTTGATAGTACAGCACCAATCCAGCGATTCTCAATTACGTAACCAAGGGCTTGAACGCCTGCTTCCTCTGCGCTAATTCTGGTTAGGCCTATATGACCGCGGTCACTGACATGGATATTGTTGATCGCACTGGTATGAGATTCCAACTCTGGCCAGAGCCCGGCAGCCTGGAATATTTTTCGACTGCTCCAAGAAAGGGCCGTTGAACGAGAATCAAAACTGGGGCTGTGCTTGCCTGAACTTTCATAGGTCTGAGCCTCAAGCAAGAGCACTTTCCAGTCCGGCTGCTGTTGGGCTAACAACAGTGCCAGACTGATGCCCACCATGCCGCCGCCGACAATCACTAGATCGTAGTTTTGTGCGCTATCTGTACTTTTTCCGTTCATCGTTCTGTAGCCATTAGCCTGCAGCCATAAGCAGTTCAATCTCACTGCGGATTTTGGGAACCCCAGAGGTTAAATCTTCGCAACCAGACTTAGTCACCGCTATATCATCTTCTATACGCACCGCCAGCCCTCGCCATTTTTCTGCCACATTACTGTTATCCGGAGAGATATAGATACCAGGCTCCACGGTAACCACCATACCCGGCTCATAGACACGCCACTGGTTATCAATTTTATAGTCGCCAACATCGTGAACATCCATACCCAGCCAGTGGCCTGAACTGTGCATATAGAAATCTTTGTAGGCTTCCATTTCGATCAACTCATTGACCTCGCCATCGAGTATACCCAGATCACGCAGACCTTCAGTGATCACTGCCACGGTCGCATCATTGGCAACATTGTAGGTCGCACCGGGTGCGATTTTGGCAATGGCTTCAAGCTGTGCCTGTAAAACAATATCGTAAATTGCCGCCTGCTCTCCGCTAAATTTTCCATTCACCGGGAAGCTGCGGGTAATATCCGCTGCGTAATTTTCATATTCACAGCCGGCATCGATAAGTACCAAATCACCGTCGCTAATTTTTTCCCGATTTTCTATGTAGTGCAAAATGCAGCCGTTTTTGCCACCGCCAACAATACTAGTATAGGCAGGAGCCGAAGCACCTGAGATCATGAACTCGTGTTCGATCTCAGCCTGCAGCTGGTATTCATAGATTCCGGGGCGACTGATTTTCATTGCTCGACAGTGGGCCCGCGCCGAAATCTCGCCAGCCTTGCGCATTAACTTAATCTCAGCCGCCGTTTTAATCAGGCGCATCTCATTGACCAGATGGTCCAAGTCGATAAATTCACCTGGAGGTACAGAGCCGCGACTTTTCTCCTCGCGAATCTGGTTGATCAAGCCCATCAGATGGCGATCAAAGTCGGCATCTTTGCCGATCGCATAGTAAACCCGCTCTCGACCCTCGAGCATGCCTGTCAAAATTTCATCGAGATCGTCAATCGGGAAAGCATCATCTAGACTAAAGTCGGCAACAGCTCCATCAGGCCCAGAACGATAGCCGTCCCAGGTCTCGCGCAACTTATCTTTTTCGCGACAAAACAGCAGGCACTGACCCTGTTCGCGGCGGGGAATTAAAACGAGTACGGCCTGAGGTTCGGCAAAGCCACAGAGATAACTGAGGCTGGTAGATTGCTTATAAGGGTAGTGAGTATCTCGAGAGCGAATCTTTTCCGCAGCGCCGGTAATAATGGCAATGCTATTGGGCGCCATCATCGACATCAGGTCTCTGCGCCGAGCGGCGTATTCCTTGACGGTGATCATAGCGCTCCTCTGGGCATGGATGGCTTTGGCTGCGGCTGTTATAACCGTTAGACGCGGTTAGTGAACAGTTGGACCACTATTGCCCGCAGCTTCTGGGTGCAATTCAGAGAAAATCAGCTGCACAGCAATACGGATATACTCGATCAGTTCAGCGTAGTCGCGCTCGCCGTCATCGTCAGTTTCAAAATCCACCGAAATCTGAGCAATAGCAGAGATATCTTCCAGCGCTTCTTTTACATCATCAGACACCGCAAAACCGTCGCTCATGCCATCGCCGACACCGGAGAGATAGTTGCTGCACCACTGACCCACGGCAACCAAACGCTCAGGCAGCGGCAGTTCGTCATCCGGCAGCACCGGCTGAAACAAAAAGGCCACGTCTTCGAGGCTGGTCAATGAAGTCTCATAAAAATCCCGCAGAGGATAGGCCGCGCCATCGGCCTGCTCTTCGGATAGCCCCAACCAACCAGTAGAGGCCTCGATCAACTGATCCAAAGGGACTTTTCCACAGCACAAACGACCGCAGAGAAAGCCATGGAATCCAGAGGGATCAGCCTTTACTCGCAGTTTAAAAAATAGATCTTCCAGCTGTTCAAATGTCATCTTTATGCCTCGTTCAGGTAGCAGGCATCTTAACATCCTAATAATTTCACTGCACACCACATTGACTTAATGATCTGATTGACCAAAACTGTGACAGTGCCTATAGTTCAAGTCCGATAGTTAGTCGGCTGTAGTGCCTAGTCATTCACCAAAAAGAACTCTGATTATGAGCGGTTACCAAGAGTTAGAAACAAAGCTGGACAGCTTAATTGAGCTTTGCCTGCAACTGAAACGTGAAAACCAGTCTCTGCGTGCCAGAGAGTCGAGCCTGGCCGGTGAGCGCGGCAAGCTTTTGGAGCAGAATGAAATGGCCCGACAAAAAATTGAGACGATGATCAATCGCCTCAGAAACTTAAACGCAGAGTAAGAACCAGCATGTCATCTATATCCCTCACTATCCGCATCCTCGATAAAGATTATCAGGTCAACTGCAAGCCGGACGAGCGCGATGCGCTGATTCTGTCGGCTAAAATGCTTGATGAAAAAATGGAGGAAATCCGCCGAGGCTCTCATATCATTGGTGTCGAGCGTATCGCGGTAATGGCCGCCTTAAATCTGGCCCACGATCTTATTCGCAGTGAACAGTCCGCTCAAGCCGGCGCTGAGAGCTCGCACCTACTGCAATCTATGAACTCTAAACTGAGTTCCGCCCTGTCAGATCTCAACGGTTAAAATCAGGTCAATTTCCCCCGGTTTAAAACGCTGCTTTAAACACATTTTAGCGAGATCTTTTTTAATCTGCTCTGCTATACTCACCGCTCCTGGGGTGTGCGCCAGTCAAGAAGTCCCTGAGCCGATAATTATTACCCGGTTTCTCTCCGCCAATGTTGTTGTGCACTTCCGTGCGTCGGAAAGCCTGATATATTGCGAGGGCAGCCACCTTGAACTTCTCGGTTCGAGGCCACGTTGACAGCGGCACTCCGGGATTTATTTTAACCATGGCCACCTGCCAATGAATCCCAGCGAAATACGAAATAGCATTCGAGAAAAACGACGAGCGCTGAACACCAGCCAACAACGAGCTGCCTCTGAGCAGTTGGCTAAACTGCTCTGTCGACAAGATTTCTTTCAGCGCGCCAAACGTATTGGTGTCTACCTGGCCAATGATGGTGAGATCGATCCAACACCAATTATTAATGCCGCCTTTAGAGCCAAAAAAGCCTGCTTTCTACCCCTGATTGATCCCCTAAAAGCCAATAGCCTGCACTTTGCCGAATATCAATATGGCGACACCCTGCACAAGAATCGCTTTGGTATACTCGAACCTCAGTTCAAATCTACAACTGCCACCCCGCCCTGGAGTCTCGACCTAATCCTGGTGCCTCTGGTGGCATTTGATCGCGACGGTAATCGACTGGGTATGGGCGGTGGTTTTTACGATCGTACTCTAGCCCCAAGACCGGGCAAGCCAACCGGTCCAAAACTGATCGGCCTGGCGCACCAGCTGCAAGAAGTGTCTGGACTGACAGCCGAGAGCTGGGATATCCCTTTACATAAAATAGCCACAGACCAAGAGATAATATGCGCAAGACTAAAATAATTTGCACCATTGGACCGGCGACAGACTCCCCGGAAATGTTGGAAAATCTGGCCAATGCCGGCATGAATGTGGCGCGACTGAATATGTCCCACGGCACTCATGAGTCCCACCGCAAAGTGATTGACGCCATTCGCGCTCTCAACCTCAAACTCAATCACCCGATCGCCGTGATGCTCGATACTCAGGGCCCTGAGATTCGCACCGGCGATATGGCCAATGACCTGCACCTCAACGATGGCGACACAGTCTCCATTGTCGCTCGCGGAGCCGAGGATGTGGAATCATCATCTATTCATATCAACTATGAAGACCTGATTACCGATGTGGGTATTGGCGACATTATCACGGTGGACAATGGTCTGATTAATCTCGAAGTGCTGAGTAAAGAAGAGCGCGTCATGCAGTGCAAGGTAATCGACGGCGGCCTGCTGAAAAGTAAACGCCACGTCAATCTGCCCGGCATACGTGTCAATCTGCCCGCGATTACAGAAAAAGATCGCCGCGATATTGAATTTGGCATGTCTCTGGATGTGGACTTTATCGCCCTCTCCTTTGTCCGCCAGGCCGAAGATATTCGTGAACTGCGCGAACTACTCGGCGATAAGGCCGACACAATTAAAGTAATCGCCAAACTGGAAGATCAGGAAGCAGTGACCAACATGGTCGAGATTATCGAAGCTGCCGACGGCGTAATGGTGGCCCGTGGCGATCTCGGCGTTGAGGTTCCTCTCGAAGTGTTGCCGCGGATTCAGCGACGCATTCTGCGCACCTGCGCGGAAATGGGCAAACGCGCCATAGTCGCAACCCATATGCTCGAGTCGATGATTGAAAATCCCAACCCAACTCGTGCTGAAGTTACAGACGTGGCCAATGCGGTCTACGAAGAAGCGGATGCCATTATGCTTTCAGGCGAGACCACTGTCGGCAAGTATCCGGTGAAGTGCGTCGAGATTCTCGATCGCATTGCCCGCTCCACAGAGAGCAGTCGCGGACTTAGATTTACCGACAACCTGGTTGTCAAAGGGGACAAACAGCAGATTGCTCTAGCGGCAGTAAATCTTGCCGAAGCGATTTCAGCTAAGGCGATTATTGTGCCCACCAAGCGTGGCCGCATGGCTAACCGGGTGACCAACTGTCACCCCCAGGAACCGATTATCTGCGCCTTCACCAATAGCGGCGCCACAAGACGCCAGCTGGTATTGAACCGCAATGTGCTTAGCTATCAAATCGATTTTGGCCAGAATTCCGATGCAACTCTGGCAGCTGCCGCAGCAATTATGATTAATCGCGATGAGTTTTCGCCGGAAGATCGTGTGGTAGTGATTTCAGATACGCTGGCCGGCGACGGTATTGAAGCAATTCAGATCCGCCAGATTGCCGATCTGCTTTAATTGATTAAACATTCGGCCCTTCCGGGCCGAATGTGAAAATCTAGAAGACTTAAAATCTAAGAGCCTAGGAGCCAAGAAAGAACTGATAGGCTTCGTTTTCAGTTTCGTTAACATAGTGGTAACCCAGCTTATCGAGAAAGCCAGACAACGTCTTAAGGTCTTTCTTCGACGCCTGAATACCCACCAGCACGCGGCCAAAGGCCGAGCCATGGTTGCGGTAATGAAACATCGAAATATTAAACTCGCCACCCAGCTGATTGAGAAAGTTCAACAGCGCACCTGGGCGCTCAGGAAACTCAAAACGAAATACCTGCTCTTCTCCCACCTGGGGTGAACGTCCACCCACCATGTGACGAATATGAGATTTTGCCACTTCGTTATCAGTCATATCAGCAACTGTGTAGCCCTGCTCACGCAGCTCAGCCACTAGCAGGTGACGATCTTCATCATCAACTACCTGGGCACCAACAAAGATATGGGCTTTATTGGCATCACTAAAGCGATAGTTAAATTCAGAGATATTGCGCTTCTGCATGGCTTTGCAAAACTGCTTAAAGCTGCCCGGCTTTTCATCGATGGTCACTGCCAACACCGCTTCGCGCTTCTCACCAATTTCGGTGCGCTCAGAAATATAGCGCAGACGATCGAAATCTATATTCGCGCCGCACTGGATAGACAGCAATGTCTTCCCCTTTACCCCGTCCCGCTCGACATATTTTTTAAGGCCTGCCAAACCCATAGCACCAGACGGCTCGCAAATGGCTCGGGTGTCGCTGTAGACATCTTTAATCGCCGCACAGATTTCATCAGTACTAACGGTAATCACTTCATCCACCAAGTCTTTCAGTAAACGGAAAGTCTCTTTACCGATTTGTGCAACAGCTGTGCCGTCGGCAAAAATGCCCACTTCTTTCAGGCGCACTCGCCGGCCAGCCTTTAAGGCTGCGTCTAGACAAGCACTGTCATTGGCTTCGACAGCAATAATTTTCACTTCCGGGCGCACATATTTAACATAGGCTGCGACACCAGCACAGAGACCACCGCCACCCACAGCAATAAAGATCACATCAAGATCACCAGGCAACTGACGCAAAATCTCCATACCAATGGTGCCCTGCCCGGCAATCACATCCGGATCATCGAAGGGGTGGATATAAACCAAACCCTTCTCTTCAACCAGTTTTTGCGCATGAGCGGATGCTGCATCGTAGTTGTCGCCAATCAAAACTACTTTGGCACCGCGAGCGCGGACCGCATCCACTTTAATTTGCGGAGTTGTTTTGGGCATCACAATCGTTGCCTTAACACCCATCTTTTTTGATGCAAGAGCAAGACCCTGAGCATGGTTTCCCGCCGATGCGGCAATCACACCAGTGGCACGCTGCTCATCAGTGAGCTGACGCAGCTTGTTGTAAGCTCCGCGCAACTTAAAAGAGAACACCGGCTGCAGGTCTTCGCGCTTTAACAACACATTGTTATTGAGTCGCTGAGAAAGTAGTGGCGCCGGGTCGATCGGAGTTTCGATCACCAGGTCGTAGATACGCGCATCGAGAATTTTTTTCACGTACTTCTGTGGCATGAAGATTCCATAATCTGAGTCTGAAGAATCAATGGTAAGTTGATAAGCCTATTTACGCCAGCCTGAAAGCGATGAATCTGTTTTATTGCGTTTATCACCGTATAATTGCGCTCTTACAAAAACACATAACCGGTGAGGTAACAGGTGGATCAAAATCAATTAAAGCTCGCAGTAGCGGCTGCTGCAGTCGAGTACACATTAACTAAGATCAACCCCGAGAGTATTGTTGGCATAGGTACAGGTTCAACGGCCAACTGCTTTATCGATTTGCTCGCCGAGCACAAAAACAGCTTTCAGGCTGCAGTAGCAAGCTCTGACGCTTCAGCCGAGCGCTTGCGCGGTCACGGCATCGAGGTTATCGAACTCAATGCGGCGGCAGAAATTACCATCTATATAGATGGCGCCGACGAAGCCAACCCTCACCTTGAACTGATCAAGGGCGGCGGCGCAGCACTGACCAGAGAAAAAATCGTCACTGCAGTAGCCAATGAATTTGTCTGCATTGCCGACGAGAGCAAGTGGGTCGACTACCTGGGTCAGTTTCCACTACCAGTGGAAGTGATTCCAATGGCCCGCAGCTATGTAGCCCGCGAGTTGGTCAAGTTAGGCGGCGATCCAGTGTGGCGTGAAAACGTTATCACTGACAATGGCAATCAAATTCTCGATGTCCATCATCTCTATCCGGTGGCATCTGCTCAAGCCCTGGAAGAAAAGATCAATCAAATTACTGGTGTGGTTACTAACGGGTTCTTCGCTCTTAAAGCAGCTGACGTATTATTTTTGGCAACCCAGCAGGGCATAGTGACTCACTACCCCAAAGCATAGACAGCGGCGATTAAAACCATGAAAAAATATCACGTCTGTGGTCTGGGCAATGCCTTGGTCGATACAGAAATTGAAGTCAGCGAAAAAAACCTCAGCGACCTGGGAATTGAAAAAGGCTTGATGACTCTAGTAGATGAAGAGCGCCAGCATTTCTTGCAGGACAATCTCAGCGATCATATGGTGATGTCGAAACGCGCCTGTGGCGGTTCTGCAGCAAACACTGTTATCTCCCTCAGCCAGTTTGGCGGCAAGGGATTTTTATCCTGCAAGGTAGCAGACGATGAAAACGGTCGTTTCTATATGCAGGATCTGATGGATAACGGCGTCGACCACAATTCAGATGCGCAGATTTCACAGGGCATTACCGGAAAATGCCTGGTGATGATCACTGATGATGCCGACCGTACCATGAATACCTTTCTTGGAATCAGCTCCGACCTGGCCTCTGCCGATGTCGATGCAGAAGCCATTGAGAATTCAGAATATCTTTATATTGAAGGCTATCTGGTTACCGGAGAGAGTTCACTCAACGCGGTTCTTGAAGCCTGCCAAATCGCTAGACAAGCAGGGACTAAGATCGCCCTGAGCTTATCTGATCCAGGCATTGTTGAATATTTTCGTGAGCCTCTAAAAACCATAGTTGGGGATGGCGTCGACCTACTGTTCTGCAATAAGCAGGAAGCCCTGAGCTGGTGCCAGACCGACAACTTAGATCAGGCTCTGGAACAGCTGCAAAATAGCGCAGCAGAGTTCGCTGTGACTCTTGGCAGCGAAGGTTCAGTGGTATTTGATGGTAAGGATTATCTGCGCGCAGCGGCCCAACCAATTACTGCTGTCGACACCAACGGCGCAGGGGATATGTTTGCCGGGGCCTATCTCTACGGCATTACCCAAGGTTACTCCAATCTGTCTGCCGCAGTGTTTGCCAATCGCGCCGCCAGCGCGGTGGTCGGCCAATATGGACCACGATTGCACAGCGCCGAGTACGATGGTCTCAAAGAGGGATTGAAGTAAGCTCTCCAGAATGTCTAGGATGTCCAGGCTGTCGAGGTTCGCGGACTTAGCGGCCGATTTGATCCAAGGGCTGTGGATGCTGAAACAGAAAGCCCTGCAAGTAATCGACACCGATTTTCTTTAACAGACGCAGTTGGTTTTCGTTTTCCACGCCCTCCGCCACAGTAGTGACACCCATAATGTGGCCGAGGTGATTGATGGTACTGACCACTGAGTAATCCACATCGCTGTTTTCCATGGTGTGAATAAAACTCGAATCAATCTTCAGGCAGTCGATGGGCAATTCCTTTAAATAGGCAAATGACGACAGTCCACTGCCAAAATCATCCAGTGCAATGGATACACCCACCGAGCGCAATGTGGAGATCAGTCGCTTTGCCTCTTGCAGATGTTTGACCGCCGCAGTCTCGGTGATTTCGAACTGGATATGCTTTGGCGAGATTCCGGTGTCACTAAAACCACTGAGAATATAGTCAATGGCATTCTCATCCCCGACAGTGCTGCCGGAGAGATTCACAGACAACAGTGGCAGTGGCGATCCTTTAGCCTGCAAGCGTTGAAGAAATTTTAGCGAGTGGCTGAATACCCATTTATCTAGATCATCGATCAATGAAAAATGTTCAGCACCCGGAATAAACTCTGAGGGAGGTAAAATAGTGCCGTCACTTTCGCGCATTCGCACCAGCACCTCATAACATTTAGCCGTTGCGGCAGTGCCGTTTAGCGGTACGATTGGCTGAGCAAATAGCGTAAAGCGATCTTCGTCCAGGGCCGAGATGATTTTGGGCATACTAGTGGCAAGACTGCGCCGCCGAGCAACCTCTTCATTAAATGACTGGAAGTGAATTTTGTTGCGGCCCTTGTCTCGCGCCGTGGCACAGGATGAGCCCGCCGAGATCATCAGGTCGATATCGGAGAGTGCTGTGTCATCAATCAGTATGGCGCCAATACTAGCGCCAATTTTCAGCACCTCTCCTTCCCAGGGAACCCGCAGCTCTTTGAGCTCAGCCAGAATACGCTCCGCCAGCATCATTGCCTTGTCGTAATTGACCCTATGTATCAGCAAGGCAAACTCGTCATTGCCAATACGCGCGACTATATCACTGGGCCCAGCCAGTCTAATCAGTAACTGCGCAAACTCTTTGAGCAGTTCATCCCCGGCGGTATGACCACTGGTGTCATTGATCACTGAAAAATTATACAGGTCGATATAAAGCAGCGCGTGCATTGCCCCCTCTTGGCGGGCAATTTCAATGGCCTGCTGAATGCGCTTAGAGAGCGATGTTCGGTTCGGTAACCCGGTCAAGGAATCATGCATCGACTGCCACTGCAGGCGACTGGAAACCCGACGCGCTTCACTGAGGGGCCTAAAGATAACCAGGCATTTAACAATACGACCCATGGCATCGCGCAATGGAAATGCCGACACCGAAACACTCACCGGCGCTGTGCCGCGAACCTTTAGTAGCAGCGACTGATTGGACTCGACATTGATTGCCTTGTTTAGGGCATCCTGAACCGGCGTTTCGGCAATACCCGACTCTTCATTTGCCAGCGGCATGGCCGTATGAATCTGTACCGGCTTGGATTTATCCAATTTAAAACCCAATAGCTGTTCGGCAATCGGGTTCATTTCCAAAACAAAGCCTTCGGCATCCACAAGTGCTACAGCATCGGCAATATGCCGAGAGGTAAGGTCGTACAACTGACCACGGTTAATTAGCTCTTCGGCCTGCTGGCTGACCTGAGTGCAATCCTGGCAGAGAATAATCAGCTGATCTTGATCGGTCGCGGAATTGAATAACTTGATATCCAGATAGCGGCTTTCACCATGGCATGTGGCGGCCAGCACATAGCCCTGATTATGCTGAGCAGTAAGGCTATTAATATTTTCCACAAGGTCCAGCCCTTGCATCTCATCGAGGCCGGGGAATAGCGTGCGCACCGAGCTGCCGAGTAATAGCTCACTACTGTAGCCAAACAAAGTTTCTGCGGCTGCGCTAATCTGTGAGATAAAACCATATTTATCGGCGGTTAAATAAGCGGAGTTTTTATCTACAACGAATGTTTCAGACTGCTGGTCAGGCAACTCGACGGTTTTTGTTTTTGAACTATTTTTTTCCCTGGGATTATCTAAAGCGCTTTCGTCCGAAGGGGAATTTTTAGTCGCGGCCTGCAGAGTAAAGCGAATCAGACAGTAGTTATTAGAACCGTCATCATAAGCTGTCATAGACACCCCCAGCAGCGAAGAACTGTCTCGGGAAAAAGCCTCGGCAAATTGATCTAGCAGACTGTTGTCCGCTGGCCGAGTAAAACGACTGTTGCCGGCGGCACTAATAATTTGATGCAGTTCGCCTGAGAAACCGCTGCCCAATAGCCCCGGGAATAGCGCATAAAAACGCTTACCTTGAGACTGACCCGAAGAGACCTGACAGAAATCTGCGGCTTTGCGATCGATCATCACCACCCTGAGATTGCGATCTACAACCATCACGCCCCCCTGTAGCCGCGCCGCAATTAGGGCCCGACTTAACTGAGACCCTGCTCCATCAGTTCCTTTTGCGTGGAAGATATCGTTCATTCCGTTATCCCTTTCACTCTATTAACCCTTTCCTTAGGGGCTGAAACTACAGCCTTATTTTTACAGCAACCTTATCCCTGAGAGAGTAGCTCACGAAGATCAATAATCGCCGCATTGGCACGGCTGATATAAGAGGCCATCACTAATGAATGATTGGCTAGCAGACCAAAACCCTCGCCGTTGACAATCACTGGCGCGTTGACTGGCTGCTGGCTCATTTCAAGTTCGCGGATAATCTGCTGCAAACTGGTAATCGCATTTTTTCGATTGAGCACATCGGCAAAATCCACTTCCACGGCTTTTAAAAAGTGCAGCAGTGCCCAGGTAGTGCCTCGGGCTTCATAGAAGACATTGTCGATCTCGAGCCAACCAGTTTTTACTTCAATTTCCTGCGCGCTCTGGGTCGATTGACGACCTGCAGCGTCACCGGAGAGATCGGTGTTAATACGTCGCTGACCAACACTGGCAGAGAGTCTCTGAGACAGGCTGCCGAGGCGTGTTTCCACCGTGCTCAGCCAGTAGCGCAGGTTATCCGCTCGGGCGAAAAACTGTGCATCTGGGGCCTCTGTGTCGGCGAGTCGCTCGAGATAGCGGCGAAAATATTGCTGCCCCTCGGCATACTCCGATTCAGGCCAGGGCACTGCCCATCTACTGTGATCTATATGTAACCGCGGCTCGGCAATAGCAAGATCCCGGTCTTCGGTTGACTGGGACTGGGAGCGACTAAATGCTTCTCGATTGGCTTTGCTCAAATCTCGAATTTGTACCAGTACGCCAAACTCCCAACTGGGAATATTGTCTAGCCAAACCCCGGGGGGCATCATGTCATTACTGAGATAACCACCAGGCTTTTTTAACAGCACTTCAATAGTATGGATCAATGTTGCTGTCGTAGTGGCGCCGACCACCAAAGGTTTACCCGCCAACGCTTTTTCCGCTTCGGCGCGCACGTCAAAGAGGTCTGGCTCATCACTCCAGTGCCAACCCAGACCGAGCAGCAACAACCCGATAACAAGCAAGGTTGCCAGTCCGTAGCGCAAGTAAGCCGGCCTCTGATTATCCACATAGCCATCGGCTATTTTCTCGGCCGCATCCAGAAAGGGTCTTTGCCCAACAGTTTTAATTCGACGCCAAAATTTCATTTATCCATACCGTCTTTTTTCATCTTATGCATGTTGTGACCTGAATGCTGGTCCATAGAGTGCTTCTCCATAGAGTGCTTTTCCATAGAATGCTCGTGCATGGAATGATCATGGACTCGCTCCGCAGGAACTGATTTTTCAAACAGGCTACGTACCTCAGCGGTGATATCGATAGTGCCGCAATCTTCGGTTTGCAAACTCATCTTATGGTTTTCACCCGGCACCAACGCAGCTTCTATGCCAAGCAACATCAGGTGGAATCCACCGGGCTCTAAGAGAAGAGTTTCACCTGCTGTAACTTCCACCGCAGTAACCGGACGCATTCTCATCATGCCGTCGCTCATCAGCTGCTGATGAATCTCCAACTTAGCCGCGATGGCAGTGCTGCCACCAATAATTGAACAGGCTTTGTCATGGTTATTGGTCACCGACAAATAGGCTGCCGTTGCCGTTCGCCCTGGAGGCATAGTTCGCATATAGGCGTCCTCAACCGAGAAGCCAGAGGCGCTTGCCCCCAGACAAAAAGGCATGGAGAGACAAAAAACAACGCAATAGATTAATCGAATATTCATGGGATTCCTTGTTGAAACTATAGCATGGGATCAGAATGTTGATCGCAAACTGGCATTATTGTTCTAACTTAAATCGCGCCAGGTTAAGAATTGAAATCAGTTTAGCGCGCGGTTACGTATCTTCCTGCATTATACTAGAGTCGAAAACACAGATACGAATAATACCTCGGAAAGGCTATGAGAATAACAATGCGTAACCTCCTACTGAGCCTGGCTCTGTTATCCACTTGGATACCTGCATTGGCAGAGAATGACTTTCTGTCAAAAGCTGACCAAAACAGCTGGGCAAGCGAAGTTGCGAATCCAGAGTTTGTTCCGGTTGAACAGGCCTACAACCTAACTGTTGTAGTGGAAGATCAGCGGTTGCTGCTCAACTGGACTATCCGCGACGGCTACTACTTATACCGCGATCGCTTCAAATTTGGATCTATGGACAGTAGTGCTGTTTTGGCAGCGCCACAATTTGGCAGCGGCCTAGTGAAGTGGGATGAGTATTTCGAGAAAGAGCTCGAGGTCTACTATCAGCAGACCAGCGTTGCACTGCCCTTCACCACCGAATCAACTCGACTGAGCCTGGAGATTGAATCCCAGGGCTGTGCCGATGCAGGACTCTGTTACCCGCCCTATAAACAGTGGTTGGATATAGATCTGGAAAACGACATTGTCGAAATCAGCAGTCAGCCTTTTACCACCCCCCTGGCAACCAGCAACATTAACGACACCGCATCCCTGCCACTGGCCCTGGTACTTCTTTTTGCTCTGGCTGGCGGCATGATTCTCAACCTAATGCCCTGCGTATTCCCAATTCTGTCAATCAAGGTCTTGAGTTTCACCATGAACCACAAGACCGATCGCAGCCGGCATATTCACGGACTGGTTTACACCGCAGGTGTGGTCTCTAGCTTTATGGTGATCGCTATAGCGATGCTTTCCCTGCGTGCCGCAGGAGAGAGTATTGGCTGGGGCTTCCAACTGCAGTCTCCGCTATTTGTTATCTTTTTGATCTACCTGTTTTTTGTTATGGGCCTTGGACTCTCCGGCTATCTCGAAATTGGCAGCAGTCTGATGTCCGTTGGGCAAAACAGTCAAGGTGAAGAAGGACTGCGCTCCTCCTTTATGACCGGCGTGCTGGCCACCACAGTTGCCAGTCCCTGCACTGCACCTTTTATGGGTCCGGCACTGGGCTTTGCCATTAGCCAGTCGGCTTCTATTGCCGTATTGGTGTTTGCCTTTCTCGGCCTCGGCATGGCGTTACCCTTTATCCTGCTGGCCTGGATTCCCGGCCTCACTAAACGACTGCCCAAGCCAGGCCCCTGGATGGATGTGTTTAAGCAGTTTCTCGCCTTCCCGATTTATATGACCGCCGTCTGGTTACTCTGGGTTGCTGGGCGTCAAACCTCTATAGATGTCGCAGCGGCTGTAATCATTGGCCTAATTCTGTTGGTGATGGGCTTGTGGATCTGGAAGCTCAACAACAAGCCTGTGACCCGACTTATAGCTGTGGTGACATTGGCCGCTGCATTAGCTGTGCCTGTATTGGCAATTTCGGAATCAAAAGTTGAGCCAGAATTTCTGACCTACTCACCAGAATTGCTCGCCGAGTTGCGCAACGACAATCAGCCTGTATTTATCAATCTTACTGCGGACTGGTGCATTACCTGCCTGGTAAACGAACGTGTAGCCCTGAGCTCAGAAGAGGTTATGGGATTGATGCGCGACAACAGCATCAGCTACCTCAAGGGGGACTGGACCAACAGCGACCCGCAGATCACCGAACTGCTTGGACGCTTCAATCGCAGCGGCGTGCCACTCTACCTGGTCTACCCTCGAGGCTTAGGTGAAGCAGAAATTCTTCCGCAAATTCTTACCGAATCAATGGTTATTGAAGCACTAACCGACGCAATAAATTGATTTCGCGGATCTTAGCCGTAATATAGGGCATATTTGTAGATTTTAGCCGACTTTGCGGTTTTTTGGCATTATTGGTTGTGAAAACCGCTCTAAAAACCGCTAACTTCGCCGTTTCGGAAAAGCCCGGCACCGAATATATAGCTATTATGTTCAATATCAGTCGTATTTTCTGCTAAGTTCGTCGAAAATAGTATTTTTCTAAGTATTCATGGACAGTACTTTTATTTTCGGGCAGACTTCCCTCAATCTGGCAACCAACCTATTTCCGAGGGATCCAATGGCTTCACTACTGGTACTTCATGGTCCGAACCTAAATTTACTCGGCTCCCGTGAGCCAGAAATTTATGGCGCCGAATCTCTTGAGCAAATCAATGCCGCCTTGGTTAGTCAGGCTGCGACTGCTGGGCATAGCCTGGCGACACTGCAAAGCAACGCCGAATTTGAGCTAATCCAGAGAGTCCACGACGCACGCAACGAAGCCGTCGACTTTATTATTATCAATCCCGGCGCTTTCACTCATACCAGTATCGCCCTGCGTGATGCGCTATTGGGTGTTGAAATTCCGTTTATCGAAGTACATCTCTCCAATGTTCATGCCCGAGAGGCCTTCCGTCACCACTCCTATTTTTCTGATATTGCTGAAGGCGTAATCTGCGGCTTCGGTGCGAACAGTTACCAGCTAGCCCTGCAAGCAGCGTTTGGCAAGCTAAACTAAGCTTTGAATATTGGACACGGGACTTAAACCTAATTTTAGAATTCATTTAAGAAAGAGAAAACTACATGGATATTCGTAAAGTAAAAAAACTCATTGAACTGCTCGAAGAGTCGAACATCAATGAACTGGAAATTACCGAAGGTGAGGATTCCGTTCGCATCAGCCGCGGCGTTCCCATGCAAGCCTATGCTGCTCCAGCGCCAGTTGCTCAACAACCGGCAGCTCTTGCAACAGCAGCGGCTCCACCAGTTGCTGCACCTATAGCCGCAGCCCCTGACGAACTGGCTGGCCATATAGTCAAATCACCTATGGTTGGCACTTACTATGCATCGCCTTCACCAGATTCAGCCGCCTTTGTTACAGTCGGCAGCACAGTAAAAGCCGGCGACGTGCTCTGCATACTTGAAGCCATGAAAATGATGAACCAGATCGAAGCCGATAGAGCCGGCACCATCGGTGCCATACTTGCCGAAGACGGCGAGCCTATCGAATATGATCAGCCACTGTTCACCATCGTTTAATTGTAGCCAGGGATAAAATCATGCTCGAAAAAGTCCTGATCGCAAATCGCGGCGAGATTGCTCTGCGTATTTTGCGCGCCTGTAAAGAATTAGACATTAAGACTGTTGCGGTTCACTCCAAAGTGGATGCCGATCTCAAACATGTCATGCTGGCTGATCAATCGATCTGCATCGGCCCCAACCCTTCAGCAAAAAGCTACCTCAACATTCCGGCTATTATCAGCGCCATGGAAGTGACCGGCGCCACAGCGGTCCATCCAGGCTACGGTTTTCTTGCGGAAAACGCTGACTTTGCTGAGCAGGTAGAAAATAGCGGCTTTGTCTTTATCGGACCAACCGCTGGCTGTATCCGCATTATGGGTGACAAGGTTGCAGCAATTAAGGCAATGAAGGCGGCCGGCGTTCCCACTGTTCCCGGCTCTGACGGCCCGCTGAATGATGACCCGGCTGCGCTTCGCGCGATGGCCAAAAAAATCGGCTACCCGGTTATTATTAAGGCAGCTTCAGGCGGCGGTGGTCGCGGCATGCGTATTGTAGAAAAAGAAGAGACGCTAGTTAATTCTGTCGCGATTACCAAATCCGAAGCTGAGGCTGCATTTGGTGATGGCACTGTCTACATGGAGAAGTTTCTGCAGAACCCTCGCCATGTGGAAGTTCAAGTACTCTCCGACGGCCAGGGTCATGCGATTCATCTGGGTGACCGTGACTGCTCGTTGCAGCGACGTCATCAGAAGGTTCTAGAAGAGGCTCCGGCTCCGGGCATTCCCGAAGAAGCGCGCCAGGCAGTTTTCGAAAGCTGCATCAAAGCCTGTATCGAAATCGGCTATCGCGGTGCTGGCACCTTTGAATTTCTCTATGAAGATGGCGGCTTTTACTTTATCGAGATGAACACTCGCGTTCAGGTGGAGCATCCTGTATCTGAGATGATTACCGGTATCGACATCGTTAAAGAGCAGCTACTGATCGCCAGTGGTCGGCCACTCAGCTTTACTCAGAAAGAGGTTATCTTTCGCGGCCACTCTTTTGAGTGCCGAATTAATGCCGAAGATCCAGTGACCTTTATGCCCCAGCCTGGCACGATTACCTCTTATCATGCCCCCGGAGGTAACGGTGTGCGCGTAGATTCCCACATCTATAACGGCTATCGCGTGCCACCGAATTACGACTCCCTAATCGGCAAGATTATTACCTATGGTCGTGACAGGGATTCAGCGCTTTCGCGTATGCGCAACGCCTTAGACGAAATGATGATTGACGGTATAAAAACCAATATTGAACTGCATCAGGATCTAGTTCGCGATCCTGAGTTCAAGAAAGGCGGCGTCAACATCCATTATCTTGAGAAAAAACTCGGGCTGTAATTAACAGCCCGGCGTTTTATCTAACTCGCTCTCCAAATTAGGCCCCTCCTATGCAATGGCTCCAGCTGATTGTCGCTAGCACCCGTGATGCAAGCAGTGCAATTGAAGATGCACTGCTCGAACTGGGCGCCGTTTCAGTGACCCTTGAAGACGCCGCCGACCAGCCTATTTTGGAACCCGGCGTTGGCGAGACACCGCTGTGGGATAACTGCATTATCAAAGCCCTGTTCGCCGACGACACAGATACAGTGCAGACATCGGTACAGCTAGAGCAGCTCACGACTCAAACACTGCAGCAGAGTTGGCAGCAACTGGAAGATAAAGACTGGTCTCAGGAGTGGAAAAAATATTTTTCACCAATGAAATGCGGCGAACGCCTGTGGATATGCCCCAGCTGGATTGCACCGCCAGATCCTGACGGCATTAACCTCAGCCTAGATCCAGGCCTGGCCTTTGGCACCGGCAGTCACCCCACCACCCATCTCTGCCTGCGCTGGCTCGACAAGCAGGATTTGACTGGGCAGACAGTGATCGACTACGGCTGCGGCTCTGGCATTTTGGGCATAGCTGCCCTGCTACTGGGTGCGGAAAAAGTGATTGCCGTAGACAATGATCCTCAAGCGCTGCTGGCCACTCGCGACAATGCCGAGCGCAATAATATAGCTCCCGAGCGCATTAGTACCTACCTGCCAGAAGATCTTCCCAGCGACGTTATTGGGCAGACCCTGTTAGCCAATATTCTTGCTGCGCCCTTAATTGAGCTGGCACCGAAGCTTACAGCGCTGACCGCAAGCAATGGTTTGATCTGCTTATCCGGTTTGCTTGAGCATCAGATTGCAGCAGTGTCGGAACCCTACCTCGCCAACTTTAACTTTGATGATCCGGCGATCGAAACCGAGTGGGCGCAGCTGGCAGCGAATAAAACAGCCTGAGCTAATAGACAGCCTGAGCGGATAAAACAGCCTGAGCTAATAGACAGCCTGAGCCTATAGACAGCCTCAGCTAATAAGCGACAGACTTCTTATGCTGCTAAACTCAGCAAAACACCAGCTGGAAACTCCATGTCACAACTCACCACTGGCTGCCCTAACTGCGCCACCAGATTCCGCCTGACCCCTGAGCAACTAGAGGCGGCTGGCGGCATGGTGCGCTGCGGAAAGTGCATGACTGTATTTAATGCCAGCGACAATAAGATTGCCGCCCACCAAGAGAGCAGAGAAGAACCTGAAAATACCACTAAACTTCCGGTTATGACTGAACTGTTACACAGTGAATTTGGCCAACAACAAGCTGTATCAGAAGATCAGAAACCCAGTAGAGTTTTCGCCAAGCTAATTGTGATGTTAGTCGGCGCAATAATGTTGGCCGCACAGTACAGCTACTTCTTTAGCCGCGAACTCAGCCAGACTGAAACCTACCGCAAACCATTGATTGAATTCTGCCGCTACAGCGGCTGCACAGTTGAACTGTTTCGCGATATAGATAAGCTCGCCGTCAGACAACTCCTCGTTCAGTCTCATCCAAGCCAACCCGGCGCCCTAACTGTGGATCTGGCTATTGAGAACCTTGGGCTATTCGACCAACCCTACCCCAAAATTGCTCTGCAGTTTTCCGATATGGAAAACCAGCTTGTCGCAGAGCGTATACTTTTAGCTAGTGAGTATTTACAGGACGACACGCAAAGCCTTGTAACAGAGCCTATGCTGATCCCTAGAGGCAAGCAAAGGCGAGTCAATTTCAGCCTCGTCGACCCCGGCACAACGGCGATCAATTATTCTGTCGAGCTGAAAGAATAATAAACCACTGTTTTTCAATTGATCACTTTTTAATCAGCTAATCTCAGGGTATCATTGTCGGCCTTCAAGCCCAGCCCATTAACCTCGAGGCGAATGTGTTTAATATCGGCCCCTATCAGATCAATCGAAAGACAGTGTTGGCACCTATGGCAGGTGTAACTGATCTGCCCTTTCGTCAGCTCTGTCGTGAGATGGGCGCGGGTATGGTGGTATCTGAAATGGTTGCTGCAGATCCCAGCACCTGGTCCAGTAGAAAATCTAAATTGCGCATTCAGTTTGCCGATGAACCGGCGCCGCGATCGGTTCAGATCGCCGGCTACGATCCTCTCATGATGGCTGAAGCTGCACGCTTTAATGTTCAGCAAGGCGCTGAAATTATTGACATCAATATGGGCTGCCCAGCCAAGAAAGTACTCAAAAAAGCAGCCGGATCGGCGTTACTGCAACATCCTGATCTGGTACAGGATATTCTCCGCGCAGTTGTCGACAGTGTCGATGTGCCAGTAACCCTAAAGATTCGCACTGGCTGGGATCGACAAAATCGCAATGCCGTAACCATTGCCAAGATAGCTGAAGATGCTGGCATTGCCGCTCTGGCTATTCACGGTCGCACCCGAGCCTGTCGGTTTGTCAAAGAAGTGGAATACGACACTATAGCCAAGGTTGTCGAGGCGCTGTCGATTCCGGTAATCGCCAATGGGGATATTACCACGCCAGAAAAAGCCCTGGCTGTTTTAGAGCACACCGGCGCTGCCGCGGTAATGATCGGACGAGGCGCTCAAGGCAACCCTTGGATCTTTAATCAAATAAACCATTTTCTCGACCATGGCGAAGCCTCAGCTAAACCGTCCACCGAAGAAATTGGTCTAGTAGTCTGTCGCCACCTGCTGGCACTGCACGAATTTTACGGCGCCTATGCTGGGGTGAAAATAGCCCGCAAGCATATCGGCTGGTACTTCAGTGTGCTGCCAGGTGGAAAGGAATTTGCCCGCCATTTTAACAAGATAGAAGATCATCTTGAGCAGCAGCATCTGCTGCAACAGTTCTTCCAGCAACCCCATATGTTTCAGGAATTAGCGGCATGAAGTATGCACAGACCGGCACTGGCTCACCACCCAAAGACCCGACCAGTAAGCAGCAGTCTCTGCAACAGAGTGTTACCGAAGCCATGCAACGCTACTTTTCCGATCTCGACGGTCAGGCAACTCACGATCTCTACGACATAGTAATGGCCGAAGTGGAACCACCGCTGCTCAAAGCAGTGATGGCTTACACCAGACAAAATCAAAGTAGGGCCGCGGAAACTCTCGGCCTTAATCGCGGCACCCTGCGTAAAAAATTAAAACAATACGACCTTCTGTAATCTTCATTGAGGACTCTATGAGCGACCTGAAAAAAGTTTCACGCGCCTTAATCAGCGTTTCTGACAAAACCGGCATTGTCGACTTTGCCCGTGCACTCACCGCACAGGGTGCCGAAATACTCTCCACTGGCGGCACCTTTCGCCTGCTTAGAGAGAACGATATTGAAGCCACCGAAGTGTCGGATTACACCGGTTTTCCCGAAATGATGGACGGTCGCGTGAAGACTCTCCACCCGAAAGTCCACGGCGGTATTCTCGGACGCCGCGGTACCGACGATAAAGTGATGGCCGAGCACGGCATCAAGCCCATCGATATGGTGGTGGTTAATCTCTATCCTTTTGCCGCCACAGTTGCCGACCCCAACTGCAGCTTGCCAACTGCGATTGAAAATATTGATATCGGTGGACCAACCATGGTTCGTTCAGCGGCTAAAAATCATAAAGACGTGGCCATAGTGGTTAACGCCAGTGACTACCAAGCGGTACTGGATGAGATGTCTGCCAATGATGGCCAGCTGGATTACAGCACCCGCTACCAGTTAATGGTTAAAGCCTTTGAGCACACTGCGGCCTACGACGGCATGATCGCCAACTACTTTGGTGCCCGTGATATAGAGAACAAGGCACGCAACTTCTCTGACACGTTTAACGTTCAGTACTACAAGACTCAAGAGATGCGCTACGGTGAAAACCCTCACCAGAAAGCCGCTTTCTATATTGAAGCCAACCCCACTGAAGCCAGTGTCGCCACCGCCAAGCAGTTACAGGGTAAAGAATTATCCTTTAACAATATTGCCGATACCGACGCCGCCCTAGAATGTGTAAAGCAATTTGATCAACCAGCCTGCGTTATCGTCAAGCACGCCAATCCCTGCGGTGTTGCCGTGGCCACGGATATTAACCTGGCTTATCAGCTGGCCTTTGCTACGGATCCAGAATCCTCTTTCGGCGGCATTATTGCGTTTAACCGTGAGTTGGATGCAGCCACTGCTGCGGATATCTGCGAGAAGCAATTTGTTGAAGTGATTATTGCGCCTTCAGTATCTGCGGAAGCGGTTGCCGTGATCACCGCGAAAAAGAATGTGCGACTGTTGGAGTGCGGTACCTGGGGTACTGAGCGACCACAGGACTTTGACTACAAACGTGTTAATGGCGGCCTGTTAATTCAGGATCGCGATAACGGCATGGTTGCAGAGAAAGACCTGAAAGTGGTCAGTGAGCGCGTACCGAACAATGACGAAATGGCGGATATGATGTTTGCTTGGAAAGTTGCCAAGATGGTCAAATCTAACGCCATTATTTATGCCAAAGACAACCGTACCGTAGGTGTCGGCGCTGGCCAGATGAGTCGAATTAATTCCGCGCGTATTGCTGGCATTAAAGCCGAGCATGCAGGGCTTGAAGTGGCAGGTGCGGTAATGGCATCAGACGCCTTCTTCCCCTTCCGCGACGGCATAGACAATGCAGCTGCTGCTGGTATTAGCTGCGTGATTCAGCCCGGTGGTTCGATGCGCGATGATGAAGTAGTTGCCGCAGCCAATGAACATGGCATGGCGATGGTCTTTACCGGAATGCGTCACTTTCGGCACTAGTACGCTGGTTATTTTGTCTTCTGACGGCGTTAAAAATATACTCAGTTGGTCGCTTATAAACCTAAGCTTCCTCACTGGGTACATTTTTTTGTCTTACCAGAAAAACAACTCCTGTCCGTTCGAGCATCTAAGACAGAGACCGTTTTTTTTAATCTCTAAAGCACATCATTCTTGGTCATTTTAAAGGCCGCCAGAGCTCTCTCTCGAGACTCTTTGATATCGATAATCGGCGCTGGATAGTCAGTGCCAATTTCCACTCCCGCCGCAGCCAAAATCTCCGCCGGTGCCAACCAGGGCGCATGAATATACTTGGCGGGCATCTCCGCCAGCTCAGGAACATGGCGACGAATATAATCACCCTGCTTATCAAACTTTTCACTCTGAGTGATGGGATTGAAAATTCGGAAAAAGGGTGCAGCATCTGCGCCGCAACCGGCGATCCACTGCCAGCTTGCGCTATTAGCCGCCAGATCCGCATCCACCAGACAGTCCCAAAACCAGCGCTCACCACTGTGCCAATGAATCAGCAAATTCTTTACCATAAATGAACCCACCACCATGCGCACACGATTGTGCATATAGCCGGTGTCATAGAGCTCACGCATACCGGCATCCACTAGGGGATAACCGGTTTTACCTTTTTGCCAGGCTTTGAGCTCGGCGTCGGTATTCGCTGCCCAAGGGAAAACATTAAACCGTTGCTGCAAATTGTCAGTGGGTAATTTGGGGAAATGGTAGAGCAGATAATATGAAAACTCACGCCATCCCAGCTCGCTCAAAAAAGTATCCAGATTGCTTTCGTTGTCGATTAAGGCTGCCGCATCGTTGGCTGCATACCAGGCGGTATTCACCGACATCTGACCGAAGTGAAAGTAAGGTGACAAGCGCGAGACATTTTTCTTATTGGGAAAGTTGCGGCCTTCGCGATAATCTTGGATGCCGTTAAAGACAAAATCATCCAGGCGATCTCTGGCCCCGTCTTCGCTGATATCCCAATCACCGTGGAGCTTTTTATCCCAGCGGATAGTCGGCAAGAGGGACAGATCGTCGACAGTCAGACTGTTATCGGCCTTAACCAGATTCATAATCGTAGGCACAGGCAGCGGCTTTCTAGGCGCGACTTTTTGCAGGCAGCCTCTGCGGTAATAGGGAGTGAACACCTTGTACGGCGTGCCGTCTTTTTTCAATACCTGCCAAGGCTCCCAAAGCAGAGAGCCATTAAAGCTCTGCACGTTGAGTCCCGCCTCTTTTAAGCTGGTCTTAATATTGGCATCGCGCTCGATACTTCGCGGCTCGTAACAGCGATTCCAATAAACCGCTTTCGCCGACATTGAGGTACTGAGATCCGAGAGAACTGTCAGGGCATCGCCGGTATAAATATTCAGCTTGCCACCGAGACTTTTGTCCAGAGACTGCAGCGCATGGTGCAACCACCAGCGACTGGCACCACCGAGAGTCCAATCCTGCTCGCGGCTCTCGTCGAAGACAAACACAGGAATAACCGCGCCAGATTCACAGGCTGCAGCTAGTGCGGGATTGTCGGCAAGACGCAGGTCCTGGCGAAACCAGTAAATGATGGGCTCTGAGACTGTTGGTGTAATAGGCGGTGTGATAGGAATATCCTTTGTTTTTATTGTTTGTTTACGGTTAGCAACCGCAGAGTAGATCCTCAAATCGGGAATTAACTCAGGCCGCTATTACAGCATATTTAGCAGTTTACTCTGCTACAATCTCCGCCATTATTTTTTCACTTTGGATTTTGACAAATGAATGTATTGGTTATTGGCTCAGGTGGTCGCGAACACGCTCTAGCATGGAAAGCCGCTCAGAGCAGCGATGTGGAAACTGTCTATGTGGCTCCGGGTAATGCCGGCAGCGCCAGAGAAACCAAGGTGGAAAATATCGCCCTGGGGATAGATGATTTTGCGGCACTGGCTAATTTCGCTGCCAACAACAATGTCGGCCTGACCATAGTGGGTCCGGAGCAGCCATTGGTGGACGGTATTGTCGACTTCTTCAACCAGCGTCAGCTGCCAATATTTGGTCCCTCAAAAGGCGCTGCGCAACTTGAGGGTTCCAAAGCCTTCACCAAAGATTTTTTGTTGCGCCAAAATATTCCCACAGGTTATTACCAGAACTTTACCGATATAGATGAAGCCATGGCTTACCTGCAAAAAGTAGGCGCGCCAATTGTCATTAAAGCCGACGGCTTGGCCGCGGGTAAAGGTGTGATTGTGGCCATGACATTGGCCGAAGCTGAAGCTGCGGTGAAAGATATGCTGGCTGGCAATGCCTTTGGCGAAGCCGGACACAGAGTGGTTATTGAAGAATTTCTCGACGGTGAAGAGGCGAGCTTTATTGTCATGGTAGACGGTAAAAATGTTCTGCCCATGGCCACAAGTCAAGATCACAAACGTGCCAGCGACGGCGACACCGGCCCCAATACCGGTGGCATGGGGGCTTACTCTCCCGCACCCGTGGTCGATGATGTGATCTACCAGCGTATTATGGATGAAGTAATTTATCCGACGGTGAAGGGTATGGCGGACGAAGGCAATGATTACACAGGCTTCCTTTACGCCGGCCTGATGATTATGGCCGATGGCACGCCCAAGGTGATCGAATATAACTGTCGCTTTGGCGATCCAGAAACGCAGCCGATCTTAATGCGCTTAAAATCTGACCTGGTCGGCCACTGCCTTGCAGCACTGGACGGCGCCTTGGATTCACAACAGGCAAGTTGGGATTCACGCCCTGCAGTGGGTATTGTTCTGGCCGCTGGCGGCTACCCTGGTAGCTATTCAAAAGGCGATGCTATAACCGGTCTCGATACTAAAAGCACAACCACTTCTAAAGTATTTCATGCCGGCACAGCGATTAAAGACGGTCAGGTTGTCACTAATGGCGGCCGCGTTCTCTGCGCCACGGCACTGGGCAACACGGTTGCTGAAGCGCAGCAGGCAGCCTATCAGCTGGCAGCCAGTGTTGATTTCAAGGACCTTTACAAACGTTCGGATATTGCTTGGCGAGCCATAGAGCGCGAGCAGCAGGGCTAGCCGCACAATGACTCTGTGGCAGCAGTTTCTTAGCGTCGAGATTGAGTTCCATTCGTTTGGTGCGCAACATCTCGGCGCCCTGATAGTGTTCGCACTCTGTATGTTGGCAACAGTCTGGTGTATCCGCAAGTTTGATGAACGCCAAAATCTGCTTTTTAGCCGGTGGGTGTCGATCTTCTTAGTGATCACAGTCGTTGTTTTTAGTGCGATCAAAATTTACTTTAATCGCTTTAATTTGCTCATCGATCTGCCCATATCCCTGTGTAATCTGTTTGCCATATTGGCACCGCTGCTATTTTGGCGTCCCAATCAACGCCGCCTAGAAGTGATCTATTTTTTGGTCATGGCCGGCACAGTGCAGGCGATGCTAACCCCAGACCTCTATGTGGGTTTTCCCAGCAATGAGTTTTTTAAATACTGGATTGTTCACGGCGGTCTAGTGGTGCTGGTGATACATAATATCTTTGCCTTCCAGATGTATCCGCGCCTCAAAGGAATCCTGATTACCTTTGGCTGGTTGAATGTCTATTCCCTGGCACTCTATGGGCTTAATCTGCTGATGGGTGCCAACTACTTGTATTTGATGCATAAGCCGGGCAACGCATCTATTCTCGACCTGCTTGGGCCATGGCCGCTGTATATATTGGTCGGCGAACTGCTGGCGATGGTTTTCTTTGCCTTGTTTTACCTGCCGTTTATCTTCGTCAACAAGACTGATCAGCGCGCCAAAGCGTAAAAATAGACAAGCGCAGCCAAAGTCACTACAGTTCTGATTAACAGATGGCTAACCAACACACTCTTTAAAAGACCGATAGAAGACCGATTATGTCCCAGTCAAAACTCAAACTTTCTGCATTTGATCAGTTTATAGTTCAAGCCGATCAAGCCCTGCGCACCATCGCTGGCAGCGCCCCAACGCCACAGCGTAGCTCGCCGGCCAAGGACGCAGTAGAGGGCGATTTGTCTGAGCAGGAACGCAAACATGCTGCGGGTTTAATGCGGGTCAATCATGCCGGTGAAGTCTGTGCGCAGGCGCTCTATCAGGGTCAGGCACTGACCGCCAAACTCCCCGAAGTAGGCCAGCAGATGGAAGAGGCGGCAGCGGAAGAGATCGATCACTTGGCCTGGTGTGAAGAGCGAATTAATCAACTTGATGGCAACACCAGCCTGCTAAATCCGCTTTGGTATGCCGCTTCATTTGGCATTGGCGCAGCTGCAGGCTTAATCAGTGACAAGCTCAGCCTTGGATTTGTTGCCGCGACTGAAGAGCAGGTTTGTAATCATCTTCAGGAGCATTTAGATCAGCTTCCAGAAGATGACCACAAGAGCCGTGCAGTGATTGAACAGATGTTGATTGACGAAAAGCACCATGCCGAAAGTGCTCTTGATGCTGGCGGCTATCCCTTTCCAAAACCGGTCAAGAAACTGATGACTCTGGTTTCAGGTGCTATGACGGCGAGTAGCTACAGACTCTAGTCAGCGCCTCGATTAATCAAATTGGCTTTCTTTAAGAGCCCTTAAGCAAAGCGCTCTTAATCAAAAAGCATTGACTGCGGCTCGTGGGGATTTTCCATATCCCGGGCCAGATCGACAATTTTTTCCGACAACCACTGATGAATGGGCGAGCCCAATGTTCGCTTGTGCTGCAATAGCACTAGGGGAACTGTGCCCTCGTGGGGCAGATCATCTGGATAGGCTTTGGTAACAATGCGATAGAGCTCACGCTCCATACCCGAACCAAATTTCGCCGATACCATTAAACAGTCCGAGGCACAGATGGTTTCAATCGCCGTCATCAGCTGGTTAGTCACCATCGCCTTGGATCGGCTGCGTCCCTGCTCGCGCAAGGCGCGATCAAAACGAGCATCGGTGCGGGCACTGACCCTCTTGGCAATCAGTAAATAGTACTGCACAAAGGGATACTGAAGAATCTCATCTAGGGTGACGCGGCTCTTTTTCGCCAGGGGATGCCCCTCACGCATCCAAATCGAGGGGCTAAAAATAGCTAGGTGGCGGGCTGTTACTTCGGTGGTGATCTCTCTTTTAATATCGATAGCGAAATCCAGCACACCTGCCGACAACTCCCCCGCCACAGAATCAGTCTCGCTGGAAATGGATAGAATCACGCCTGGGGCATATTTATTTAGCAGAGCAGTCAACTGAGATGCCAGAGAGATAGCGATAAATTCAGGGACCGCAATAGTGATCTCACCAACATAGCTGACTGGGTCAAATTCCCCGTCGGTGACCATATCGAGAATACCGTCCAGTAACATTGGCAACCGCAGCTGCAATTCCTGAGCTTTGGGGGTGGGAATTAATATATTGCCGGTGCGGGTAAACAGCGGATCATCCAGCTGCTGACGCAGACGCTGCAGCACCCGACTCATGGCCGGCTGGGTAATAAACAGCCGCTGTGCCGCGCGGGTAACGCTTTTCTCTTCCAACAGCGCTTGAAGAGCTACCAGCAAATTGAGATCGAGGCGGGACAGTTTTTGCAGATTCATTGGGTACTCTCAAGGTCATTACAATTTGGTATATAAATAATGCTAACAATGCATTTGGATTATGACATAGGTATGCGTATATTGTCACACATAGGGCGACTTGCCCATAAACACCCACGGAGATAGACCATGACACTCGTATACATACTAATCGGATTCACTGGATTAGCGGGTGCTGCAATTGCGAAAGATGACTTCGCGAACGTTAAAGCACCAAAACTCAAAGCTTCCGATAAGACGCTGACCCACTAAAGCAGCGGCTTCGTACCAAACCCCTCTTAATCCTTGCTATAGGATTCTTTTATAGGGGCCCTTCTTGGGCCCCTTTTTTTTATCTATTAAAAACCCATTCTGCCTGTATTAGTTATGCCGAAGAACCCTAAAAGCCCGCACAGAGCCTAACAGATAGATCCATTACAAAATGGTATAACTACGATGCAAATAATGCATTTGCAGTATGGGCGGCAGGTTTCTACTATAAGCGCATTGAAGTTACACCGAGTTTGAAGATTTGCTCAGCGCAGGTCTTACACTGTTTTACCCCTACCCCTTCCTTTGAGAACTTCTCAGGATTTTTTAGGAGCCTACCTTTAGGCTCCTTTTTTTTGCCTGTAATTTGGCCCGTGACTAGCGGTTTGGTTTAAACAGGCAAGAGAGTGAGCAGTAATAAAAGCCTGATCAGGCTTCTATCACTTCATAGCTATGGCTCATCTCAACACCTGCAGCATTGAGCATAATCGACGCCGAACAATACTTCTCTGCCGACAGCTCAACAGCACGCTTAACCTGGGCTTCTTTAAGGTTGGTTCCGGTAACCAAAAAACGCAGATGGATCTTACTAAACACCGCTGGCACCGCATCGACTCGCTCAGCCTCCACTTCAGTGCGGCAATCTGTCACCTGCTGGCGACTCTTTGTCAGCATGCTCATCACATCAAACGAAGCGCAGCCGCCAAGACCCAATAACAGCATTTCCATTGGGCGAACACCCATATTGCGACCGCCCTGAGCTTCAGCGCCATCCATCACCACAGCGTGGCCACTACCGGATTCGCCAAGAAACATTACGCCATCTACCCACTTAATTGTTGCCTTCATATATTGCCTCGCTTTCAGATGCGCAAAGATTACCATAGGGGCGATATAAATTTTACTCGCGAGCATTATTTTTTGACTACTATTAGATTCAGTAGTCGCAGATAAACAGTATATAAAGCGGCATGTTGCTAAACTTGTAAATGGAGAAACAAATTGGCGCCTGCACCTCTGACACCACATATTGAAAATGTGGAAGAGTTTTTATCCCACTGCCACAGACGCCGCTATCCGGCGAAAAGCACCATCATCTACGCTGGTGACCATGGAGATACCCTTTATTACATTATCAAGGGTTCGGTCACGGTGATGATTGAAGATGACAGTGACGGCAAAGAGATTATTCTCGCCTACCTCAACCCGGGTGATTTTTTCGGCGAGATGGGCCTATTCGACCAGGAGCATCGCAGCGCCTGGATCCGCACCAAAACTGAATGTGAAGTAGGGGAAATCAGCTACGCGAAGTTTATTGAGCTGAGTAATAAGTACCCCGCATTTCTCTTCGCCATCAGCAAACAGGTTGCTCAACGCCTCAGAGATACCACCCGCAAAGTTCGAGATCTGGCCTTTCTTGATGTTACAGGTCGAGTGGCAAGAACCTTGCTGGATCTGTGCAAAGAACCAGACGCCATGACCCACCCGGATGGTATGCAGATTAAGATTACGCGCCAGGAGATCGGACGCATAGTTGGCTGTTCGAGGGAGATGGTAGGCCGGGTACTGAAAGAGCTTGAGACTCAGGGGCTGGTTTCAGTGTCGGGCAAAACCATGGTGGTGTTTGGTACTCGTTAACCAAACATCTCCGCCAGTCGCTGGCCCGGCTCTTCGCTCCTCATAAAGGCCTCACCCACCAAAAAGCTGTTCACATTGTGAGCGCGCATAGCGGCGACATCGTCGGCGCTGTGTATGCCACTCTCGGTGATAACAATTTTTCCTGCGGGGATTTTGTCGAGTAGCTGATAGGTGTTTTCGAGGGAGACTTCAAAGCTGTGCAGGTTGCGGTTATTGATTCCTACCATTGGATTGTCCAGCTTAAGCGCTATTTCCAGCTCGGCTTCGTCATGCACTTCAATAAGCACATCCATACCCAGTGACAAGGCCAACTCATGGAGATGGGTGAGCTGCTCTTCAGCCAGTGCCGAGACAATTAATAGAATGCAGTCAGCGCTCATGGCTCGAGCTTCGTAAACCTGATAATCATCAATAATAAAGTCTTTGCGGATAACCGGTAGTTGCGTAGCAGACCGGGCCATCTGTAAATAGTCATCCGCGCCCTGAAAGAAATCCACATCGGTCAGCACGGACAGACAGGCCGCCCCACCCTGCTCATAGCTCTCGGCAATGGCGGCTGGGTCAAAGTCTTCTCGAATAACCCCTTTGCTCGGAGAAGCCTTTTTAATTTCTGCAATCACTGCAGATTGGCCGCCGGCAAGCTTGGCTGCCAGTGCTGCGGCAAATCCTCTGGGTGATTCGGCAGATTTGGCTTTTTCAATTAGTTGGCCGATAGAAATCACGGCACTGCGCTCGGCAATCTCTTCATGCTTGCGCGCGAGGATCTTTTTTAAGATCGTGGGTGTATCTGAGCTCATTTTAATTTCTCGTTATGTTCTAGGCGTCTTGCTGGACCTGAGTGAAGGTTGCCAGATCGGTTAGTTTAGCCCGCGCTAATCCTGCGCCTATGGCGTCCTGAGCCATGGCAACGCCCTCTTTGATGCTAGCGGTGCAACCCGCAACATAAAGTGCGGCACCGGCATTAAGAGCAATCAGATCAGCAGCTTTTGTGCCATTCACGGTTGCCTGCTTACCTAGAGCGTCTTTAATCAGCTCCAGAGATTGCTCGGCGTTATCAACCCTCAAACCATCGAGGCTCTGGCGCTCCAGCATAAAGTCTTCGGGGGCGATGTTGTATTCTCGGACCGCGCCCTCTTTGTATTCAGCCACTGCTGTTTCTGTGGCAATGCTGATTTCATCGAGACCATCGGCGGAGTGCACTACCATAATATGTTCGGCGCCCAAGCGACCAAGCACCTCCGCCATAGGTTTGCACAGGGCTTTGTCGTAGACACCAATTAACTGCCGAGTAACTCCTGCAGGATTGGTCATGGGCCCTAGAATATTAAAAATAGTACGCAACCCCAGCTCGCGGCGCGGGCCAATGGCATGCTTCATGGCGCTGTGATGGGCCGGCGCAAACATAAAGCCGACGCCTAATTCTTGCACGCAAAGCGCCACTTGTTCGGGACTGAGATTTAAATTGACCCCAGCAGCTTCGAGCACATCGGCGGCTCCACTATTACTGCTGACTGAGCGATTGCCGTGCTTGGCAACTGAACCACCGGCGGCGGCCACGACAAAGGTTGAGGCCGTTGAAACATTAAACAAATTTGATTCATCGCCGCCAGTGCCGACTATATCCACCAGACCTTCGCCGGAGACTTTAACGCCAGTGACCAGCTCGCGCATTACTTCAACAGCACCAGCAATCTCATCAATACTCTCGCCCTTCATACGCAGGGCAACCAGAAAACCACCGATCTGAGCATCGGTGGCCTTACCGGTCATGATCTGGCGCATCACATCGCGCATTTCGGCAGCGCTAAGATTTTTACCCAGCACAACGGTTTCTAATGCTTGCTTGATATCCATGCTTAACCCTCAAGAAAATTATTCAGCAGGTCGTGGCCATGCTGAGTCAGTATTGATTCAGGGTGGAATTGCACACCTTCGATAGGTAGCGTCTTGTGACGCACCCCCATAATTTCATCGAGACTGCCATCCTCATTCTCTGTCCAGGCGGTGATTTCAAGACAGCTGGGCAGACTGCTCTGCTCGATCACCAAGGAGTGATAGCGGGTCGCTTCGAAGGGATTCGTCAGTCCTGCAAACACGCCGCTATTGCTGTGATGCATGGGCGAAGTTTTGCCGTGCATCACTTTTTTGGCACGGACAATCTTGCCGCCAAAGGCCTGGGCAATACTCTGATGACCAAGGCAGACTCCAAGAATCGGCAGGCGACCGGCGAAGTGGGTAATGGTTTCTACCGAGATTCCCGCTTCGTTGGGCGTGCAGGGTCCCGGCGAGATAACAATCTTTTCCGGCGCCAAGCGCTCGATATCGGCAATGCTGATTTCGTCGTTGCGATAGACCTGGACATCGGCCTTTAGCTCAGCGAGATACTGGACGATGTTGTAGGTAAACGAGTCATAGTTATCGATCATTAATATCATTTCGACTCTCCGGGGGCTTTCTCGCAGACCATGGCTGCTGCACGCATTAGCGCTCGGGCTTTATTGTTGGTCTCTTTCCACTCCAGGTCAGGTACCGAATCGGCGACTACGCCAGCTCCTGCCTGAACATGCAGCATATTGTCTTTGATCACCGCGGTACGGATTGCGATAGCGGTATCCATATTGCCGTTCCAGCCGATATAGCCCACTGCGCCGCCGTAGATATTACGCTTTACTGGCTCGAGCTCATCGATAATTTCCATGGCACGAATTTTTGGTGCACCGCTCAGGGTCCCGGCAGGCAATGTTGCCTTTAGTACTTCCAGAGCACCCATATCGTCCGTCACCTGACCCACGACATTAGAGGTGATATGCATCACATGGGAATAGCGCTCAACGACCATCTTTTCCGTTACCACGACAGTGCCGGTTTTACTGATACGACCCACATCGTTGCGGCCCAGATCAATTAGCATCAGATGCTCGGCAATCTCTTTAGGGTCGGCGAGCAATTCATCTTCCATGGCCTGATCTTCTTCCGCCGTTGCGCCGCGCATGCGGGTGCCAGCAAGCGGTCGAACAGTGACTTCACCATCTTCAAGGCGGGCGAGGACTTCTGGGGATGAGCCGACGATGTGAAATCCATCGAGATCGAGAAAGTACATATAGGGAGATGGATTAAGACGACGCAGTGCGCGGTAGAGATTAATCGGTTCAGCGTGAAATGGTGCCGATAGGCGCTGGGATGGCACTACCTGCATCACATCACCGGCCATGACATACTCTTTGACTTTATTGACCGCGGCTTTAAAGTCCTGTTCGCCAAAACTCGAGACAAAGTCTTCTTCTGATACTCCATCGGCAGCCATATTCATCGGCGGTAGTTGCGGTGTTGGCTGTTCAAGTTTTGCCTCAAGCTCATCTAGGCGACCTTCAGCCTTGGCCAACGCCTCTTCATCCTTGGCGTCCACATGGACCACTAACATGATGGTGCCAGAGAGATTGTCGAAGATCGCCACTTCGTCTGATGCCATCAATAGAATATCTGGCGTGCCCAATTCATCAGGCGGCGCTGTTTCGGCTAGTCTGGGCTCAACAAAGCGCACCGTATCGTAACCAAAGTAGCCCACTAGACCGCCAGTAAACCGCGGTAGATTGGGTAGGTCGGGCATGCTAAATAGCTGCCGGAATCGCTCCACTTCGCCCAAGGGATCGCTAGTCTGACGATTAACCATGGGTTTGCCGTCGCGAACGATTTCAAGGCGTGTGCCAAAGACTTTGAGGACGGTAGAAGTATGCAGGCCAATCAATGAATATCGGCCCCACTTCTCGCCGCCCTGCACTGATTCAAATAGGTAGGAGTTCGGCCCAAAAGCCAATTTTAAATAAACACTAAGGGGGGTTTCTAGGTCAGCCAGTACTTCACGCGTAACGGGAATACGGTTATATTCTTGGCGGGCTAACTCAGCAAATTGTTCAGGTGTCATGATCGGATCCTTGTTCGTTGACAGAATGTGGTTGTGCAGACGCCAGTGCGCCTCGGCTGCTCTAGTTGCGCCAACGCCACGTGTGACAATTACTGTCAAACTGTTTTGAACTCGAACCTTTCACAAACTATCTCCGAAATCTAGGCTGCTATTGTAATCATTTGCACCGACGCGACAAGCGTCAGTGCGAAAGATTATCAATTAACTCGGTGCTTTTTAGACAAGAGGCCCTTTATGCCTGTGCCAACTCGCTGCGCATCTTGGCAATGACCTCAGCATAGTCATCGGCACCATAAATTGCCGAGCCGGCGACAAAAGTATCAGCACCTGCCGCAGCAATCTCGCGAATATTATTTACCGTCACACCACCATCGATTTCCAGGCGAATATCGTGGCCGCTACTGTCGATCAGCTGTCGCGCTGCCGCTAGCTTATCCAGTGTAGCCGGAATAAATTTCTGACCGCCAAAACCTGGGTTAACTGACATCAGTAACAGCATATCCATCCGATCCATTACCCAGCGAACGGTTTCTAGACTGGTTGCTGGATTTAATACCAAACCGGCCTTACAACCGAGATCACGAATCAGCTGTAGCGATCGATCAACATGGTTGGAAGCTTCGGGATGGAAGGTAATGTAGGTTGCGCCAACATCAGCAAACATGCGGATCAAATCATCCACTGGCTGCACCATTAAATGTACGTCGATTGGCGCGGTGACGCCATGATCGCGCAGCGCTTTACAGACCATAGGCCCGATCGTCAGGTTGGGCACATAGTGGTTGTCCATAACATCAAAGTGGACAACATCTGCGCCGGCTTCAAGCACAGCATCAACCTCTTCGCCCAGGCGGGCAAAATTGGCAGAAAGAATGGATGGAGCAATCAAAAAATCAGTCATATAACACCAGGAGTCAAGTCAGGCGTAATCATGCGTGACTTCGGTATGGGGTGCAAATACTTTGCCGGTGAAAGGCGCAAGATAAGCCAAAAGAGCGGCAAGAAAACCTGGAAATGAAAAAAGGCCAGCTGTTTCCAGATGGCCTTTTTTCGACTGACAACGTATTGCTGCTTAGTTGTGTTTTTGCTGATGCTTTTCTTTCATTTTCGCGCGGTGCTCCTGCTTGGCTGCATGGGCTTCTTCTTTAGTGAGAGAGCCATTGCCATCGCTGTCCATTTTCGAGAAGCGTTCGCGGCGCTTATCGGCCATTTTCTCTAGAGCTTGTTCATGCTCCTCAGTAGAGACTGCACCATCACCATTTTGATCAGCCTGTTTAAACATGCCCTTATGGTGACGAGCTTTGCCATCATGATCACCACCGTGATGATCGGCCAAGGCCCCCAAAGAAAACACAGCTAGCAGGGTAAAAACCAGTAAATTACGCATACACTTTCCTCTCGATTAAATTAGTAGAGCCTCTTTAGTAGAGCCTCTTTTTAGTCGAGACCCTTTTAGAACAGCCTATAACGTCAGACTCTACCAATCGGTTGACACTCAAGAGTAGGCATAGTCCTTAAACTGGTCACGCAGATCTTTCTTGCTGATTTTTCCGGTTGCTGTGTGTGGAATCTCCTCGACAAAAACACAGTCCCCAGGTATCCACCACTTGGCGATCTTACCTTCAAGGGAAGCCAGAATAGCCTGCTTATCAGGGCTGGACCCCTCCACAGGAATAACAATCAGCAGTGGTCGCTCGGTCCACTTCGGATCCGACACGCCAATCACTGCGGCCTCTTGAACATCTGGGTGACCCATGGCGGCATTTTCAACATCGATGGAACTGATCCACTCACCGCCAGATTTAATCACGTCTTTAATGCGGTCGGTAATGGTCACATAACCCTGCTCATCTATAGCGGCCATATCACCTGTATTAAACCAACCGTCTTCGTCTACTGCTGGCTTGTCATCAAGACGGTAGTAGCCACTGCAGACCCAGGGGCCTTTTACTAGCAACACACCAGAGGCAACGCCATCCCAGGGCAATTCATTGTTGTCGCCGTCGACAATTTTCATCTCGACTCCGAAGACCACACGACCGGCGCGAACACGCCAGGTGTCCTGCTCTTCTTGAGTACCTTCCTGCATCCATGCCTGAGGGCGGTTGTAGGATCCGAGGGGGCTCATTTCAGTCATGCCCCAACCCATATGAACCATAATGCCGTGGCGTTCCATTTCCTGCATCAGCGACAATGGGCATGCAGAGCCACCAGAGACTACAGACTTGAGCGACTCTACGGTTTTTCCTGTGGCATTGAGATATCCCACCAAGGCCAACCAAACGGTTGGCACACCCAGGGAGTAGTTCACTTTTTCGGAGTTAATCAGCTTGGTCAGTGTTTCACCGTCGGCCATTTTAGGCCCCGGGAATACCAGCTTGGCGCCAACCATAGGACCGTTGTAGGCCGTTCCCCAGGCATTAACGTGGAACATTGGTACTATGGGCATGACCACATCTTTCGCGGCGAGGTTCATCACTTCGGGTGTTGAGCCAACAATAGAGTGTAAAACCGTACTGCGGTGGCTGTAGAGAACGCCCTTTGGGTTGCCTGTGGTACCAGAGGTGTAACACATGGAGCTGGCGCTGTTCTCTTCCAAATCTGGCCAGTCAAAGCTATCTGACTCGCCTTCAATAAAGGTCTCATAGCAGTGCGCATTTTTAAGACTGGTCTCCGGCATATTTGCCGCATCAGTCATGACCACAAAGCCTTTAACGGTGGAAAGCTTATCTTGAAGCTGCTCCAACAGCGGCACAAACATGGGATCAGTGAAGATAAACCTATCTTCCGCATGGTTGATAATGTATTCGACCTGCTCAGGGAAAAGACGCGGGTTAACCGTGTGACAAACCTGACCTGAACAGGAGATTGCGTAATACAGCTCAAAGTGACGGTAGTCATTCCAGGCCAGAGTGGCGATCCTGTCTCCTGACTCAAATCCCACCTTCTGCAGAGCGTTAGCCATCTGGCGCACACGCCGGAAAGCATCTTTGTAGGTGTATTTGTGCAGCGGATTGTCGCCAGTCACTGAAACAATTTCGCTCTTTCCGTTAATTCGGTCAGCGTGCTTCATTATTGACGTTATGGTCAGCTGGAAGTCCATCATTAAGCCATTCATTGTTAATTCCTCAATCGGTTTTTTCTAATTTTTATTGATCTCGGGAGCAAGACTAACATTGAGGCAGGCCGCTTAATACTATTAATCTGTGGACGGCAAGTCACCTACTCCGCTGCGTTGCAGAATAGGCATTTTATTGAAGAATGGGTACTTTATTGCACAGCTGAATTACTGGTTGTTCGGAATAGTACGCAGGTGGGTTTCAATTTCTTCGAAATCAGGGAGGTCTAGATGCTGGCCATCGAGATCGAAGCTGACACTGATACAGGCGGCAATTTCCACTTCGTCCTGAGCCGACAGGGCGCTGTCTTCTTCAACTCTTATGGTATGGGGAAAGCCTTTACAAATAATCGCGTAGTAGCGGTGCTCATGCCCCTCTACCAGACTATTTAACACCACTATGCGGGTGCTGCTGCCAAAATTTGAACAGGGCTTAGCCTGCTGCAGGGCGCTAAAATCGATCAGCGGAATAGTAAGGTTACGCCATTTAATCCAGCCACACATCCACTGGGGTTTGCCCTCGTCAGCAATAAGCTCCTGATTAAGAATGATCTCAGCGATGGCGGGCATGGGAACCAACAGGTTTGCCTGCCCGGTGTTGATCGACAGGCAGTCCACCTGAGCAATAGGATTTTTTTGGTCTAGAAAAAACAAACTCATTGGCTACAAGCCTCCATTTGAATACGGTGTCCATTGAATCTGCCGGCAAGCTCCTCGACAGTTCCAATAAAGTCAGTCTTACATCTCTCTATCACAGCTTCAGGCATGGCAGACACGGTGCAGGCAGTGGGCTCCTGAACCCAGACTTGCCCGCCGTACTGCTTGATCGCCTGACAGCCTCGCGCGCCATCGTCACCCATGCCGGTAAATATAATCGCTCCGCAATCGCGCCGATATAGCAGCGCCAGGCGATTGGCCAGTTGATCAATAGAGGGTGCGTAGTGCCCCTGCCATGAAGAGGCGAAGCGCGGCACCCAACCCTGACGACTAATACGGGTCTCAAACTCTGGTGATATCAGCGTCACTGTGCCGGGTTTAATAAACTCACCAGTGCAAGGCACCCTTGCCGGCCAGCCTGTATGAGCTTTGATCATTTTTAACAAAACCGCTATCTGCCGCACATCTATATGTTGAGCATAGACGAAAGCCAGGTCATCAAGCAGAGGAATCTTGCTGAGAAACTGGCATGTGGCCTCCAAGCCTCCGGTGGAAGCGCCAAGTAACCAAACCTTTTTAGCCTTTACCTGATGCATATCTGCCGACTAGGCCTGGGTAGAGAGCAGCTCTTCCAGTGTTTCTAGCAGGTGCTCCTCTTGATAGGGCTTGCCCATATAGTGGTCCACACCCAGCTCCATGGCGCGCTGGCGATGTTTATCGCCGGTGCGTGAAGTAATCATAATAATCGGGATACTAGAGAGCTCGTCACTGGCACGAACCCGGGTCGCCACTTCAAAGCCATCCATGCGCGGCATCTCAATATCCAGCAGGATCACGGCGGGGATTTCATCCTGCATCACCTTTAGGGCTTCAATACCGTCTTTGGCGGTAAGCACTGTATAGCCTTGGCGGCGCAGGATACGGCTGGTGACTTTCCTCACTGTCACCGAATCATCCACCACTAATATGCTCGGCGAGACCTCTTTACCAGAGCGTGAGTCATATTCAAGGCCTCGCTCATCACCCTGACCAACGCGTGGCAGGTCCACAATCGAGACCCGGGCCAACTCGTTGAGATCAATAATGACCACTACCTGACCGTCGCTCAAAATGGTTGCACCGCCCAATCCTGGAACGCTGGAAAACTGCGAGCCGATGGTCTTCACGACAATCTCTTTGGTGCCAATAATCTCATCCACCTGCACTGCAAAGCGACGGTTGTCGGAGTGGAACAACACTAGGGCGGCATCCTCATTGAGGTTATCTGGACGCTTTACTATTTCTGGATTAAGCAGAGTCCCGAGATAACAGAGTTCGTAATCGACTCCGGCATAGTGAATCAAACTGCCATTGGCAACGGCTTCATCCACCGCTTTACGGGGCATAAAGTGAACACCGTCGATAGAGTTTAATGAGAGTGCGTAATGGTCTCCGGTGACATTAATCATCAATGCGCGGTTAACTGAGAGCGTAAAGGGCAAGACTATGGTGAACTGGGTGCCAAATCCTGCGGAGGTTTCAATCTCTACCCGACCGCCGCACTGGCGCACTTCACTGTTGACCACATCTAGTCCTACACCACGGCCGGATATCTGGCTCACCGAGTCGGAGCTGGTAAAGCCCGGGTGAAAAATAAACTGGGCAATTTCATAGGCGGATAGTGCAGCGTCCTCGGCGATCAACTCTTTTTCCAGAGCGCGGCGACGAATCTTTTCAACATTCAGGCCACGGCCATCATCGGCCAGATGAATAACGATATCGCCACCCTGCCTATAGGTGGTGATGACAATGCTACCGGTTGCCGGCTTACCGGCTTTTAAGCGCTCAGCCTCGGTTTCGATACCATGATCCACCGAGTTGCGGATCATATGTTCCAGTGGCGCTACCATCCTGTCGAGGACCGATCTATCCATCTCGCCCTGGATGTTGTCCATACGCAATTCGACTTTTTTGCCCAGCTCGATTCCCACCTGACGGACAATGCGTCGCAGTCGTGGAACAATCCTAGCGAAGGGCACCATGCGCGTTTTCATCAACCCTTCTTGCAGATCGGTATTGATGCGCGACTGATGCAGTAACAGGGTTTCAGTGCCGATTAATTTTTCAGTAAGAGTCTCTTTAAGGTCGTGTAGATCCGAAGCCGACTCCATCAGCGAACCGGTCAACTGCTGTAGATGTGAATAGCGATCCATTTCTAACGGATCAAAGTTATCCGCCTCACCGGAGGCTTCAATCTGCTCTCGGCGATAGTCAATCTGCGCCTCAGTTTCAGTACCCAGTCGTCGCACCTGGCCCTGCAGACGATCAACTGTGGCGTCCATTTCGTCAAGAAACTGAGTGAACTCACTGAGCTGCTCTTCGACTCGACCGCGGAAGATAATATTTTCCCCAGACAGGTTAACCAGGGTGTCGAGCACCTCGGCACCGATGCGCACCACTTCTTTGATTTCACCTTGAATGGCATTTTGGTCGAGGACAGACTTTTTCTTGGCTGTCGGTGACGGCTGCACGGACTGCCCAGCGCCTTTATCTGGAGTAGCTAGGGACTTGATGAAATCATCTGCAGAGCCAGATTTACTCTGTTCTTTGCCCTGCTCTTTATTCTGTTCTTCAACCCCAGTTTTTTCTGTAACAGTGCCACTGCGATCCGAGAGGTCAGCCTGCTCAAAATCAACCAGCTGTTTGCGCAGAACATTGATATCGCCACCATGGGCTATCTGGCGAACAATGTCGTAGGCACTGCCTAGCTTTTCCTGATGCGCGATGATCGCCTTAAAAAAGCGCTTGTCGTAACTTTTGGTATCATCAATTAGGGATTCAATAGAGTGGGCTCGGTCACCCAAACCATTAAACCCAGCCATGCGTGCACCACCTTTCAATGTATGCAAATCACGTTTCAGTCGATCCGCCAGCTCAATCTCTTTGGGGCTCGAGCGCCAGGCCATAACCAGCTCTTCAATATGGCTGACAATATCGTCTGCCTCCTCCACAAAGACACCGACAATTTCATTGTCGAGCTCCATATCTACCAACGATATTAAACTTGCTCCAGTGGCTGCGGACTGTATGTCTTGTTCGGCGTCAGCATCGCTATCGAAGTCCTCATCGCTAGCATCTAGATCGATCAATGGCTGACTTAAATCTCCGTCTGGAAGGGTTAATTCAGCGTCATCGGATATTGCAGGCTGGTCATCTTCCAGCTGTTTTTCGTTAGGCTCTTTATCAAGCTCTTTATCAAGCTCTTCAACAGGTTTCTCAATGGCCGCGTCTTTACTTAGCTCTTCATGAACAAGATCTTCTTTACCAGCCTCCTCTTCACCAGATTCATTTTCTGCGTCCACCGCCTCTGAGACTGGAATCAACGCGATCTTTTGCGCTAAATGCTCAGTAAGTTGTCGCTCTATATCGGCTAAGCGATTTCTATGAGCTTCAGAAATGGGGCTTAAGTCCTGGTCCGCGGCGAGCATATCAAAGAGGTTGAGCAGATCTTCATGGCTGTTTTTTAGGCTATCAGCAACATCTTGATCCGGCATCGAACCAATTTCCAACAGCAGCCTGTAAATTTCCGCCATCAATCCCGACAGCTCTAGTATCGGCGCTATATCCGCTTCGCCCAACTGCTCCTGAATGGCATTTAAATCAGTCTGCAGTTCATTGAGAATTACTCTCGGAGGTGCTGTTTGGCGCTCTAGATACTCATACAGAGCAGGATAATTCTGCAGTGCCAATAGGCCCTCGGCCATAAGCCGTTTTACCGCATAAAAGTCTTTACCATCGCTATCGTTGCTTACACCACGCAATAAATGACCGACAGCCTTCTCACGCAGTTCTGAGAGGCGCGCTCGGAATAGAGGCAACCCCTCCATCTCAACTAGCTCGCCACCGGTCATGCGCGCCAGAATAGCGCGGAAAAAATCTGCCGCATCTTCAACTAGGTGAACAATATCTTCGTCGAGACAAATTTGGTGGTGATGCAATTCTTTAATAAACTCTTCAAGCGGTGTAACCAACTCACTAAGCTCTGAGAAATCGGCCATTTCTGCCGTGCCCTTCAAGGTGTGCAGTGCTCGCTGCACTGCCAGGGAAGGTGTTTTATAAAGTGGTGCCGAGCTGCGGGTCTGGGCAATAAAGTCGTCAATGGTTTTTAAATGGCCCTGAGCTTCGTGAACAAACATCTCCAACAGTATGGCTTCGTGTTCGGCTTGATCATCCAGCTCTTCACTTAATTCTTTATCTTGTTCGTCCATTTCTTCCCGATCAACCACAGCCGTTGGAACGGCAATCTCAGGGTCTTTTCCAAGGTCTCCACTCTCCGTATTTACGGTATCAGAAGCATCTAGAATCTCCGCATCGTCAATAGAGAGCTCGTCAATAGAGAGTTCGTCGGTGGGAGGCTGTTCGGTGGAAGGCGCTTCGCTGAAGAGCTGTTCCGTAGACACCTCCTCAATGGAAAGCTTTGAATCAACAGTCTCGTCAACAGGCACTTCATCATCAACCACAGGACTGACTTGCAAGCCCAACAATTCCGAGGAGGCCTGATTCAAGACTTCGCCATGAGCAAGGCATCTCGCCACTTCGGCAATAGCCTCTATACGATCGGCGTTTTCCATGGACTGATTTCTAGCAAAGACCGGGATCATCTGAGCGAGTGTTTCGATGGCTATGCCCGAGAGATCAACCATCATCTCAGTGCATTTTACATGGCTATTGGTTACTCGATTAAACAGCTCCTCCATGGACCAAGCTAGATCGCCGATCGCCATGGCACCCACCATACGACCACTGCCCTTTAAGGTATGAAATGAACGACGAGCGATGGCGAGGGATTCCTCATCCTGCAGCTGGCCTTTCCAAGTCGGCAATAAGGTTCTCAAGGTATCGAAAACTTCATCTGCCTCTTCGATAAAGATGTCAATAATTTCTTCATCGACAATATATTCGTCTTCGTCTGCAAGCGCTGCTCCGCCCTTTTCGGCATCATCAGAATTGGAGACCAAGATTGGTTCTTCGCTGTCCTTGGCGAGGGGTTCCTGTAATTCCTCTAGGGAAACCAACTCTTCGATAATGCGTTCTGGCTCGGCATGTAATCGAGTATCATCGGAACTCGAATCGGCCCCAAGTTCAGATGAAATTTCGACTTCACCCTCATGTAACAAAGCAAAAATACTTTCCTCTGCGGCGATCAACACATCATCCTGAGTGAGTTCACTGTCAGCGGAAAACTGTTCAAGATAATATTCAACAATGGTAATGGCGTCGGCGAAAGTGTCTAGAGCATGCCACTCAACCTGTTGCCCTTCTGCGGACAGTATATTTTCCACATAGTCGGCACAGCCAGCGACAACTGATGCCGCCCGTGACAAACCGATAATATGCAAAGCACCCTGTAACTCAGTAAACATTGTCGGCACCCGAGAGAGTAGCTGCACATCCCACTGGGAGTTTATAAATGCTACCACCGCTTCCTTGATGCGCTCGATACCGGTGCGCGACTCGGCCAAAAGTACCTGACTAGCGCTGTCGAATTCAAATTTATTCTGCTGGCTATCCAGGTCAACTGTGCCTGAAAACCTGTCCGGGCTGGCGGCCCAGGTATTCAATGCTAGCTCTATTTCAGCAAGACTGTGAACCGCTTCGGCAATTTTCTGATCATCGACCCCAGAGCTCTGGGGAGAAAATATTTCCTTTAATTGGCCATCCACTTTAGTGGTGGCGTCGCGCAGTTTTCCCTGACCTACCAGGGCTAGGGTGTCCGCCATATTGGCCAGGACTGGTAACGCTTCACGCACCTCGTCAGCGGAAAGTCCGCCCTCAATAGAAAAGCGTTCTAGAGCTGAGCGCACTGTCGCCAGCTCACCCTGAATCGCCACCACCAGTGATCGGACAACCAGTGGGTCGTGCTGCGGCACCAGGCGGCCATGCTCGGGATTAACCGTTCCCGTTGGAAATGCTTGAGCGAGCTTATAGTCTTGCCAGATAGATTCCAACGCCGGGGAGTTGGGTTCAACAGTGGTCAGGTAATAAAGCAGGTTTTTAAACAGTGGGAGCTCTGGAGTCGCGCACTCCCCTAGAGCCACTTCGTTTGCCTGCAACTTTAGCTGTGTATCCAAAGTGCGGAAAAGTTTTTTCAGGGCGAGGCTAAATTTAATATCACCGGCGACCACCAGGCTCAGAGTTTGGCCCGCCACCGACCATAAACTTTCGCGCCAGGTACATTTTGAAAGTTCTGTCATACGCTGCAAAACTTTTTTAAGATTGGAATAATTTTCCGCTTTACCCTGTTCTTTTATGACTTTGATTAGTGACAATTGATAGACCTGACGCAGGCGTTTTATCATGTCGCTAGAGGGAGCATTGGGATCAGCGACAACCTGACTCTCAGCCAGTTTTTTAAACGCCGACAGGTCGGGAGAAAATAACACTCCTTCGGAAACCAGGGACAGCCCCTGGGCAGCGCGCAGGTCATTTAATAATAAAATCAAAGTCTCGGGACGATCTTCGCGATTGGAAAGAATCTGGCGCAGATAAATTGGTAACTTAACAATTGCCTGAACTAAAATTTCACAGGCTTCATTTATATTGGAAACCTTGCGATCTATAATGGCCTGAGTCAAAGCCTCCATTTCTTCAACAAGAAAAATGCAGCCTTCGTATTCGAGCATTTTAAATGGGCCGGTTATTTGATGCAGGTGACCAAGACAAAAGCGTATTTTTGTTTCGTCTGTATTGTTTTTTGTGAAGGCCTCAAGCTCGCTAAAGGCAGCATCTAAACTGGTCTCTATCTCTCCCACTAACCATTCAAGTCCGGTGAATGTTTTGATTCTTTTTATTTGAACCTCGCTCATAGAGCCTCTCCCTGTTCAACGGTCTCAACCTGGGCATATGCCTGAACAGTTCGCGGCGCGATGCGCACGAATCCCTCAGGTGTCCAGTTACTCAATTCGCCTAGACCCAACATCAGACAACCTTGGCTGTCCAAATGTTGGGTTAACTGATTTACCAATTCGCGGCGCTTCCAGCGACGAAAATAAATCAACATATTCTGGCAGTAAATAAGGTGCATCTTGCGTTTTATCAGCGGCGACTTGTCGGCCAATATATTGCTGGTAAGAAAACAGACTCGACGTCTTATATCCGCTTTAACGCGCCACAGCTGCTTGCCTACCTGATCAAAATAATTGTCATAAACCGGTTCGTCTACCGCAGTCATTTTACTGGCCCGATAGATACCGCGGCGGGCCTGAAATATGGCTTCACGACTAATGTCGGTCCCTATGATGCCAAAGCGCGGCTCGACATCGACTTCGCACATGGCCTGCTCAACGATTATGGCCAGTGAGTAGGCTTCCTCACCGGTTGAACAGCCAAGACTCCATACCCACAGTGGTCCAGCAAAATCCTCCGCGGTGACAGTCTGTTTAACCCACTGGGAAACAAAATCAAATGAGGGGCGATGACGGAAGAAGCTGGTTTCTTTAACCAACAAACTGCCCACCAATCCGCTCCACTCTTTGGCGCCGCGGGTGACATCTAGGGTTTGATTTAGGTATTGGTCAGCATCGAGAAGGTCTAACTCGCCCATTCTTCGATTCAGCAGCAACCCTAAGGCTCGCTCGCGATCCGGTGTGATTTGCACACCGGTGCGCTCTTCAATAGCGTTTTTCCAAATATCGAAATATCCGAACTCACTACTCTGAAGAATTGCCTGCTGTGATTTAATGGCCACCTTTAAGCCCTTTTCAGTCGACGCTTATGCTTTATTGTCGCCCCCATCACTCAACATGGCTTCAATCTCAGCTTCAAATTCTTCGAGATGTAACAGCTCTTCTGGATCCTCAGCATCCACTTCAAGGTCTTCATTGAAGTCCTGCTCAATATCGGCGCTGGCAACAAAATTAAGATTAAGCTCGTCCTCTTGGTCGCTCTGGCTAGACTCGTCACTAGAGAGTTCTTCGTTGAAGGCTTTCCCTTGATCTAACTCAGGTTCGTCAGCCACAGCAAACATTGCACCGAGCTGATCGTCGTCGAGAGGCTCTTGGGTTCCGATTTCGGAATCAGTGCCTCCCAGTTCAGTCTCGGGTTGATTGTTATTCGAGCCTGGGAGAATAAATCCACTCACCGAATGTTTCATTTCAACCGCCAGCTCGGCCAACTCACCAATCGATGTAGCGGTGTCATTGGTACCGGATAGGGTTTGCGAGGTAATTTCCTGAATAACGTTCATAGTGTTGGAGATATGTGCAGAGGTAGTGGCCTGATGTTTTGCCGCTTCAGAAATATCCTGAATTAACCCTGCAAGGTTGGTGGATACATTCTCAATTTCTTCCAGGGCGATACCTGCACTGTGGGCCAGCTCGGCACCCTTAACCACTTCAGCAGTGGTCTGCTCCATGGAGCTTACCGCCTCATTAGTATCGCTCTGAATGGTTTTAACCAATCCGGCGATTTGCTTGGTGGCTGTGGCCGAGCGCTCAGCAAGACGCTGAACCTCATCGGCTACTACCGCAAAACCGCGACCGGCTTCACCGGCCATGGCCGCCTGAATTGCGGCGTTAAGGGCGAGGATGTTGGTCTGTTCAGCAATCTCATTGATCAGCGAGACTATATCGCCAATCTCTTGGGAGCTTTCACCCAGACGCTTAATCCGCTTTGAGGTATCTTGGATCTGTTCACGAATGGTATCCATGCCTTCAATGGTATTACGTACCACCTGGGAACCATTTTTGGCGATGGATACAGAGCGCTCCGCAACCGCCGCTGACTCGGCAGAATTGGACGAGACCTGATCAATAGTGATAGCCATTTCGTTAATCGCCGCTGACACTCCGGCAATTTCCTGAGCCTGATGCTCGGCACTCTCGGCCAGCTGCAAGGACGTGGCACGAGTTGCGTCGGCAGATCCCGTTAGCTTTGCCGAGGAGCTAGCGACATTTTCCACCAGGCTTCTGAGCTCGCCGATGGCGAAGTTAATCGAGTCGGCAATGGTACCGGTAAAATCTTCCGTCACCGTGGCTTCCACAGTCAAGTCACCGTCGGCCAGATCGGAGATATCATCCAGCAACTGTAAAATCGCCTGTTGGTTTTTATCTTTTATCTGCTCAGATTCCATAAGGTTGCGCCTTGTGGCTCTAAAGTTAATAAAGCCTAAGACCACCAAGGCCGTAAAGAACCCAGCGATTGACGATAGACTGGTCAAATCATTAAACAGACGCTGCTCCGAGTCAGCAAGGCCTGCCACGGTGTTGTCTAAATTGTCCAGCTGCGTCAGCAAGACCGGCACATCGGCTAACAGCGCTTCGGCAGACTGGCGTGCCGTAGAGAGATCATTGGCCGAGCTATAGATACGGTCAATATCGTTGGCGACCACATCAAAAGACTCTTGAATCTGCTCAATACTCGCCAGCGCATCTTTATTGGTCACTTTGGTGATGCCGAGAATAAAGTTGCCATTTTTCATCGAGTCCAGAGTATCGCGAAACACATTGGAGTCATTTTTGAACTGGTCGGCAGCAACATTGGCATCACCGCTAGCCAAAATCATCTTGTCGATATTGCGACCGATGCGCTCAATCAACCAGAGCTGTTCCTGGGCAATAGCGATCTGCCCCGCAGGGGCAGACTGGGCAATCAGCGAATCGACAACCTGCCCAGCGTTATCCTGTACCTGAGGTAATGTTGCGTTGAGTTTGCTAGCGACAGTGGACACAAAGATGACCGTTTCACGACTGTCGGCTAATTGCTTCAACTCCTCTTGTACCTTGCCCCAACTGTCGGCGACCGACTTTATTTGCGTGCGCGATACTTCATCCTGAGCGTTGAGGCGCTGTTGCAATGTTTTCCAGCCGCGATCCATTTGCGAATCCAAACCGGCGAGGGATTCAAAAGCCTCGGCTCGCGCAGCACCGGCATCGTCGGCTAACTTGGTAATACGCAGCGCTTTAATCCGCAGGTTGGCAATACTCTGTAGGTTGGTTTGATCATTTTTCGCCTGCCTATTGACCTCTACAATGCTATATGCAGCAGCACCTATACAGATAATTCCCAGCGCAACAATTAGGCTGCGGAAAAGCGATCCTTTGCTAGTAGTTGTACTCATATA
>Ga0307488_10000163_pt1 | contig 50202 bp, 37 predicted proteins | sample SB02metaG_FD_202248 | JGI IMG/M metagenome (GOLD analysis project Ga0307488, IMG submission 202248) | Sea-ice brine microbial communities from Beaufort Sea near Barrow, Alaska, United States - SB 0.2 | ecosystem: Environmental > Aquatic > Marine > Coastal | place: USA: Alaska | collected... | reverse complement strand
TTTGATAACTCAAATTTTTTCGGGTAAAGCTACTGTCAATGGACAACTCTGACATCGTCTCCTACCTCAAGGACTTCGACAACGAAACGAAAAATCTAAAACTGGAACTAATGAAGATATGCTGGTTCATGCGTGGTGGAATGGCATGGCAGGAATCACTCAATCTGTCACCAGACGAACGTGCAATAGTGTCACAGTTGGTAAAAGAAAACATGGAAACTACCAAGAAAAGCGGTCAACCTTTCTTCTAGATCGTTATATAATACTTTAATGGCAACCAACAAACCCGATAATTACTACTTGTATGTCTGAGAAAGACCTAGTCAAAGAACTCAAAGCTGAAATCGTAGAAATCACAAAAGACCGTGATGATGCCTTGGACAAAGTCAAGGCCAAGGAAAGCCGGATGAAGCAGGTTCTGATCAAACTGGAACACTCCACACAGGACGTGAAGACGGTGGGACACAAGATAGGCGAACAGAACAAGCAGATAGCGGACCTGGAGGCCAAGTTGGATACCAAGGGCAAGTTGTTGGACGAAGCACTGGAAAAAATAAAAGGCATACATGAAGACTCAACACAAGAAACAGAAATCAAAGCAGAAGACGAAGAGTAATCCACGGGAGGAAGTGATCCAGTGGGTCAAGGAGTTCGTGGAGGTGCCACACCCCATGTTCGCTGACTACCCTCCGTGTCCGTACGCCAAGCAGGCCAGGATGCAGGGCAAGGTGGACTTCGTGGAACTTACAGACATGGAGCCTGACTCCAACATATGGACCAGCATAGATCATTTTGATTTTGAAAAGAAAGACGTCCTGGTGATCATAGCAGACGCAAAAAGATGGACTCCACACTACACACAGAAATTGGCGGCACAACTGAATGGCACATACGCAAATCGAGATCTGTTGATCATGGAAGACCATCCCAGGTTGGTGGAAAAGGTGAAAGACGTGAAATTGAATCAAGGCAAGTACACGTTGTTGTTGGTGCAACGCAGGACCAAACTCAAGAAGTTCGCTGACATATTAGAGAAATCGGACTACTACAACAACTGGTCTACAAAGTATCGGGAATCAGTGACTGGCACTTGGCGACATCCGCAAAAGTCTCGACCCTAGAATCCCTCCTACACAGACTCCTGTACAACTTTTTATTGGTACTCCACTCGGTGCCCGTCCACCATTCGAAGCCCCTGTAGTTGGCCTTGTACTCTGAGCTAGTTTCATAGCCCGACCCCATGTAGAAGTACGCTACGTAGTTCTCAGCGGCCCATTCCAGCTCCAGGTCCAGCGTGAGGTCCGATATGGGAACAGTGTTGGCGTGTATAACTGACTCCAGCCCCGCCAGGTCCGGGTATCGCTCATCCATGGCGTAGTTGTCCTCTTGGTATCTGTATCGCTTCTGTTTGGTGAATCCCAGTATGTTGTCAGCCGTGCCTGTGTAGAACAGCATGAACTGGTCACGTGCATGGTAGTGGGCAAAGGGATCGTAGTCCTGTGTAAATTTTTTTCTAGCCATGTACTGTTGGTATATGTGGGGAAGTCCCAACAGCTTGACCATCTCACTGGCGTCAATCACTTTTATGCCGATCTCCCGGCCTTCCCACACGTGCCGCTTGTAACGTGGCCTGTGCTTCTGCATATTGATACGTGTGCTACGGCTCTGGTACCACACTTCCTTGAAATTGCCCACAGGGTGATCCAGCGCCAGCCAACCGGTGTCAAGGGCCTCTATTGATTCGTCCTCGTCAACGACAGCCATGGGTCGGCATATCACAAGATCCTGGTGTTCCTGTTTGCCGTGGGTGTGATCAAAGAGTAGTTCCATGCTAATACTTAAGGTCATGCAAAAGATGACTTGCAGTCATCTGAAACTTCGCTATGCTCGTTTCTTTTCTTAATTTACGCTTACGCAAAGCAAAAAATTAACGGTGTACGCATATGCGTACTCTGTGGTAGATGAGCAGTCACAATTCTGCTATTGCTAGCAGAACTGATTGGGAACCCTGTGGTGAGTTCGCAGTCACTATACATCGCTACTCTCGTCGGGCGGTTGTGCTGTACCCGTTTGCTCATTCTATTACAACGCGAGCCTACCAAACCCCTGTATAATGGTTCTTGGTAAACTTGAGGATTATCTTTTTCTAAGAGCCTCATCATTTTTGTATGGTGCATCAAGTGATTCACTTATCCCGTTATCCGGTGCATTTCACTGCTCACTGAGAAGATGCTATGTTTGCCTATGGGAAATTTGTTTGCCTGGTGGAAGGATACTGTTGCCCTTCACTACTATATAACACATAAAAAAAAACTGTCCAATCATATTGAGTTTAAATACCAATTATGCAATTAGCTGACAGGATAATACCAATTTACGGTCTAGAACTTCCGGATTGGCTCGTTGATTTCTGCTACAATTTGGGAGGGATATCAATCAGTCCGATCGACCAATCACAGTTATTAGAACTGTGCAAACAGAGCCCGGTAAAACATTTAATAGTGTACGAACAGTTTGTTATAGAACACACAGAAATTCTTATAGACCTGTTACAACAACAACGGGTGGAAACCTTAACGATATCTAACAATCATCCGTTTTTATTTACAGATTCGTTACTGGATCGTTTAAACACTGTTGCCATGACAACAGATATCAATATGATAGTTAATGGCTATTATATCAATGTCTACAATAACATAAAAATTTATTCTATAGATACTAATGAAAACAAGCTAAGTCACAGTTTTGTGCTGTTGCTGTCCAAACTACTGCACAAAAAACGTCAGCCTACAAAAATGTTTTCCATTCAAACAGTGTTCAAAGACGATTTTAGAAAAACTGTGGGAACCTATCTACAAGAGTCGGCACTGTGGAAAGACTTTTTCCCATCACTATCAACCAATAGTACTGCTCTATATAACAAAGCCGCTGATGTATTGCAACACTTCACACAACAGTACGGCTCTGGACAACACATATCCGCACTCACATCGTTTGGAAACGGCCTGCCCAATTTTAAAATGTATGAACAAATATTCTGTGAACTGATACTCGAAACTAGGAATTCCGGCAATGTGCAGTGTACAGAAAAAACATTCAGACCCATCCTATTGGGTATTCCTGTGGTGCATCTGGGTCATAAACCCATGTACGATCGTTTGTTGGCCCACGGATATCGTTTGTATGACAACGGATTTTATCAGCAGTGGCACACAGAAACTGCGTTAGAAAAAAAACTGCCCTATCTAGAGAGCTTCTTAACACACATTAAAAATGACAAGTTGGCACAGGCACAGATGGAACAGATTGCACAGCACAACTATCAGCATTTCTGGAATCAACGTAAACTTCATTATTACACACACATACAACAAGTTTTTGACAGCATCGCCGGAGAGAACACACTAACACACAAAATTTACAAACAGTTGGACTCTTAAAATGGATTGGACCTACCAAGGAAATGAGATTGCCATCTTGCCCGCGGACTGTGAGGGTTTCGTGTATGAGATAACAAACACAACCAACGGTAGGAAATACATAGGCAAGAAACTAGCCAGGTTCAATAGATCCAGACCACCGCTCAAGGGAAACAGGAACAAGCGTAGATATAAAGTGGACTCGGACTGGCAGGACTACTACGGATCAAGTGATGAGCTGACCATGGACATCCTCAAACTGGGCAAAGAAAACTTCAAGAGGGAGATACTGTTCTACTGTAAATCAAGATCAGAGTTATCTTATGTGGAAGCACGAGAGCAGTTCTCACGTAAGGTCTTAGAGACCAATGATTACTATAATGGTCATATCCGTGTGAGGGTACATGGCAAAGGAATCCTTAAGTCATAAAAAAACCCCCAACTAAAAATAGCTAGGGGTCTTTTGAATTGCAATTCAATTGATCGATTACGCCGCTGTTTTTGCCGCGTTCTTAACTTCTTGAATCTCTTTTCTTCTTGCTTTGATCAACTTTGATAATTCTGCTAAAGCCTTTCTGGCCCTTGTTGCAGAGGCTTTTACACCCTTATCAACGAACTTCCCATTCTCTTCTGAGTAAGTTTGAATCGCTGTCATGATTGAGTCATGTGTTTGTTGTGACATATTAGTCCTTCCTTTTAGTTGTCGTACGATAACATTAATTAACGTTAGTGTTATTAAAGCACGTAAGAAGTGGTTCTGTCAACATAAAAATGTCGATAATTTCACCAAACTACACTATTTTGTGTTTAATATCGTGTACCATTCCCTAAAAGTGTCTGGATAATTGGTTTTTCTTATTTGATCCAACCTTTTCACATACTCTAAAAGTTCCTGGCTGTGATCATCATTTTGCACATTTAATTTCTCACGGATAGCGTTAAATGTTTTTCCTTTGTGATTTTTTATTTTTTCTAGGACTACATCCTTTGCCCGTTGTGGCAGATAACTGATGTCTAACATCTTACGATCCGTGACCATCTGAGAGTGAACCTCGGTACCAAAATTTCGTATGGCCCATTTGTAAAAATCCACACAATAAAATATATTCAATGATGACAAACAGTTATATGCTATCACTCTGTGATTTAGTTTCTTTATTATTTCCATATTCTTTACAAATATATCCCACTTGCCCGGGAATCTCAAAATCTCATACCTATCGCCGGTGTCGTCTACACTCAAAAGGAAATCAACCCTTTTACATTTTTTCAGCAACTCCTGTAATTCTGGAGCAGGCAACACAGTCAGGTTTGTGTTGAACTTAACAATCAGTTGATCTAGATTTTTAATTTTTCTTAAGAACTCAGTAGGGTATTTCTGCATTAATGGTTCGCCACCATGGAACTCTACAAATTTTAGATCATCGAGATCAAAATTTTCAAAGAAAATATCAACCCCCGGAAGCAGACTTTTATTAAATCTGTGTTGATCTTTTATTTCCATACCTAGTTTTTCAGCATCTGTCACCCATGACGACGACCGGTAATGACTACAAATTATACATTTGCTATTACACAAAGTACCGTATCTTACACCTAGACTTTGTAACTTCTGTGTTGAAAAATTGTTGTCTTGCGAAAACTTATTTTGAGAGACACGTCTGGATCTGACATTGTTTTTGTCCTCGTTACAACACACTTCACATCCTGGATAATAATATGTTTTGGATAATGTATCTTTTACCTGTTGTATATTATTTTTATATTCTTTTATGTTAAGTTTTTCAGCGGTCCAGACGTTACATGGCTGTAGGAGTACTTTGTCGTTTTCGACTACGACGTCTATATGATTAAATGGTTGTGTACAAAACATGATATTAACCTCATTAAACTATTATATCTACATCATTAGCATAATTGGTAAAACCATTCTCTTTTACTACCTTCAGTACGGAATTCACCCTGCTTACCAATTCGTCTTTGTGAGATATCAGGAATATGTTCTTCTTTTGTGTTCTGCTCATGTCTTTCAACACAGCCATTGAACTCTCAACACCAGATATGTCCATGCCGGCATCGATCAGTTCGTCAATGAACAGCAAGTTGATCTGTTGATAAAGACTTTCCCATACATCTCTGAATGCCCAACTCAGACTCAGGATCAACCTGTTTCTCTCACCTCTGCTCAGGTTGTCAAAATCCAATTCTCTGCCCAGCTCTGATATTTCCACAGACAGGTCACTCTGGAAAACCACCGTGTGCGGCAGTTTGACCTTGCCTAGGAAGTGTGCCAGTCTCTGGTTCAAGTAAGATAAATTCTGTTCAATGATCCTCGTCCTTATGAATGAGTCTTTTGCTGTCAACAACTTGTACAGGAATTCCTGGTGTCTGTGTAGGTCTTCCAATCCGTTTGCCTTTTCAAAGTCCACCTTCTGTATAGCCTTGTTCTGCATCTCTTCAATCTGTTCTGCGTACACATCCTCTTTTTTCTCGGTCTGCTCCAGCTGGCGTTTTAGATCCTGCAACGACCCTTTGTGATTGTACGCTTCGTCCATTGTGTCATAATATGTGTCGGGTATGTTGCCCAAGTCGCCTATTGCATCTACATCCTGTTGTATTTTTTCAAGATCGTCTGTGAGTTTCTCTGCGTATTCTTTTGATTCCGTTAGTGTTGTTTTAAGTTTTCCAACTAGATGTTCATGTTTATCATCGTGCAGTTCCTGTTCACATGTGGGACATTTGGCCGCCTCCGCAAACTCTAGATCTTTCTCTGTCTTCCCAACTGTGCTTTCTGCTTTGGTCAACGAATCCTCATGATATGCTTTCTCCTTCTCCAAACTTCTTAATGCAGTCTGCATTTCGTTGTGTTTGGACAGTCTTTTGTGTGCGTCTAGTTCTTTGGTGATGTCCACTTTGTCTAATTCTGCTATTGCTTCTTGGAAACTTTTTATGTCTTCGTCTTTCTGGCTGGCCCATGCAGTGGATCTTATCTTAAGACTTTCTATTGATTCCTGTATCTTCTCATTTGAAGCTACCCTGGCATCTATCTTTAATTTCTCTTCTGTCAACGATTGTTTGGTTGCTTTCTGTTTCTCTTTCAAAAGGTCGGCTTTTTGTGACAGCAAGGTTATGCCAAGCAACTGCTCTATAATCTCTCTTTGTTCCGCCGCCTTGGTTGACAAGAACGGTTGTGTGTATGTGTTCAGTGCTATTATGTTCTTGAACATGGAATGTGTCATGCCCATCAACTTGTTGATCTCTGCCTGTGTTTCCCGATTCTCGCCCTGTGCTTCGTTTGATTCTAGATTCTGTTCTATGTCGTTTGCGTAGAACTTGAATATCTGAGGTTTTCTCCCTCTTTCGATTGTGTAGGTGACTCCATTCTTTATGAACTTGACACTCACAACCATGCCCTTTTCGTTGGTCTTGTTGACGAGGTTATCTCTCCTGATGTTGGTTAATGCTTCACCAAAGAACACATACGACAGTGCATTGATGATCGTTGTTTTACCTGTGCCATTCCTGGCACCTGCGTCATCGCCACCTAGATCCATGTTCTCACCGATGACCAGCACTAGGCTTTTGTCAGCGAAGTTGATGGCCTGCACTTGGTTACCCACGCTCATAAAGTTCTTTACTGTAAGTTCTCTAATTGTTAACATTTTTTCTTCTTTTACGTTTCTTGCCTATGTTTTCTATTGCTTCGTATTCTGACAACGGTGTTGAAATTGTGTGTTCTTCTATGTGTTTCTTCCAGCGTTTGTATCCTTTTAACCATTCTTCCTGTGTCACAGGTTTTGCAAGTTGATTCAACAATGTTTGTTTTGATATTGCGGGTTCATCGAGTTCACCTTTTAACACCTTAATTAATTTCTTCTTACTAATTCGCAACATCGAGATCGTTGTAGATTGCTGTTAATACGTTCTTGTCATACACCTCGGAATCCACGCCCTGTAACTGTTTGATAACGATCTGATCCACGCTGTCAAACTTCTGCACTTCCACAAGTGGTTGTTGTGCGTTGTCTACCTGCTCAGGTATCAGTTGTAGTTCTCTCAACTTATATTTGTCTATGAATGTCTCCCTGACGAAGTTGGCCTCTTCGTACGAGATCTTTATATCCAGTGTTACTCTCACATACATCTTTGGTTTTAGGTATTTCTCTGGTTCTGCCAACAACTCACTTATTTTGATTGTGATATATCTAGGCATGTCCGGCCAGTTTATATATTTGGGCTCACCATCCCACTCTAATATCATCATTCCTCTGTCGTCATCCCAGGCATCTGCGTAGTTGTGGGGAAACGCATTGCCCATGTATGTGATGTTCTTCATGTTCTGTCTCTTGTGGAAGTGTCCCGAGAACACCTTACCACATCCTGCGAAATGATCTGCTTGTATAGTACCGACATCTGGCATCTCTACCATGGCGTTCATCTTGAAGTATGGCAGTTCAAAATGTCCAAACACATACTTCTGCTTCATTTTCTCAATCTTTTTATATTCGTCTTCCACGATCCACGGGATTATGGCAACGTCGTTTTCTACCAACCATTGGTTGACGATGTGTATGTTGGGAATGTTCCTGATGTATTCCATGGAATTGATCTCTCTTTTCTCCCTGTAATACAGATCATGATTGCCCATGATCACATAGACCTTCTCAAATGCCGCACCCAGTCGTTCCATGTTAGAAACTGTGTAGTTCATTGTGGAAACATTGGTAGCTGACCTGTGATGGTGCCAGTCACCTAGGAATATGCAGGTCTCACAGCCTTCGGCTTTGGCCTGTTCTATGAACCATCTTACGAAGTCTTCACAGTCATCGTTGTGAATCCTGGAGTTGCCCTTCAATCCAAAGTGAATGTCTGTGAAACAGGCTACTTTCTTAAAGAATGCCATTGGTTACCATTTCTTCTTGACGGTTGGTTTGTGATTGGTCATGTCTATCTTGTTCTTGAATTTGACTCCCTCAAAATCGTCCTTGAGATCTAGATTTTCGCCCTTCTTTTTAAATTTCTTGTTCAGCTTTGCGAGTCCAGTCTTGTTAACCTCATGTACATCACCGTGTGCTGTTTCCATCATCTTCTTGTATGAAGGACCCGCAGTGGTGTTCTCATTCTGTCTGGTGAAACTGGGCATCATGCCGTTGTACTCCAGTAGGTCGTCCCTGATCGATTGATTCTTCTTCTCTATGTTCAATATCCTTGTGAAACTGTTTGTTATCGCCGCCGTGTAGTATGCGAAAGGATTGTCTGACTTTGATTCGTCAAACTGCAGACCTATCTGACTCAGTTGCATCAGTGCCTGTGACTGCATCTCGTCGTTGTAGGTGTAGCCCCGCCAATTGGCCCTGGTACCATATCTCTCACACAACTTCATGTACATGAGTGCCAGCGTGTTGGTCATCTTTCCGTGATCTGTTGACCAGTGTCCGTTGTCCATTCCACCTATCCAGTGTGATTTACCCACACACACTAGATTGTCTTTCCCATCAAACTTGTAGTGTTGGAACGGTGGGAAGTTGACTTTAGCATGATGATCTGCGACGGTCTTTGGATTCTTCTTTCGTTGATCGTCCATGGGAACATGATCAAACATCATAACCCTGAACACAAGATCTGTCTTCTCTATCTTCCTGGGACTCACTGTGTAGTCTACTAGTTTGATCTTCTTCAGTCCCGAATCCTTGGCCGCCTCCCAGGCCTCCTGTGTCAGTCTTTTGGCCTTGGCCTTACGTGCCTGTGCCACAGCACTGGCATTGACTTTCTTGAGGGTAGGCACTATCAGATCAAACCGTGCGTCCTCTGGTGTGATGTATGAGCAGTAGGTGTTCTTGCTGGCATGTATCTGCGCCAACAGATCTCTGTTGTTTAGGTACTTGACTCTCTTCATAATTCGTTTACCTTATGTTGTTGTGATTCGCGCCGTATGGGTAATTAAGTGTGCCTAGAAAATGCCTATAAATATAGTTTAAGTATACTGAATTTAACAAAGGAAAGCAACCGTTAAGATGGCATTTGGAGAAATTGGAAAGATAGTCAAGAACGTGGGATCGGGCATATTCGACAGGACCTTGGGCAGGCTTTTAGGAGCGGGTATTTCCACGGACAGCAGACTAGTGAATGCGAGGGCCAAGTGGTCCGGACGTAGCGATAAGAGAGACTGGCGTGTGAGATTACAGGTGCCGGAAGGACCATTGAAGAAGTTCTTTGATTTTGATAACAATCCCATAATGAACCCATTGGCAGAATCTAATGGCATGTTTTGGCCACTGACACCAGCAGTGGTAATACAGCATTCTGCAAACTACAACGCAATGGATCAAGTACACAGCAATTTCCCACATCAAGCATACCAAAACTCACAGGTGGACTCGCTTAACATAATTGGAGAATTTCCTGTACAGAATTCTGAGGATGCCAAGCACTGGGTAGCAACCGTAAACTTCCTAAGGACAGCGACCAAGATGTTCTTTGGTAGTGATGACGGCCTAGATGGACTCAAAGGAAATCCACCACCGATCATGCACTTGTATGGTTACGGAGATCATATGTTCAACAGGGTACCAGTGGTGATAAACACATTCAACGTTGAGTTGAGACCGGGCATAGATTACATTTCTACTAAACAAAATCCAGACGGCTACTCAACACCCAGGACAAGGGAACGTATGGGATTGCCAGAGCTGGATAAAGATCAGACCTGGGCACCCACACTGTCAAACATATCAGTGCTGGTGACACCGATCTACAGCAGGGATTCCATCAAGAACTTCTCTATGAAGAAATTCGTTAACGGTGAACTTAATGGCAAGGGCAACGAGGTAGGATTCATCTAATGGCCAAGTACTCAAACACATCACCGTATTTCGAGACAAGGGAAGTTGCGGATTACCTAGATATTTTAAATCCACGGACGCTGACAGCGGAACAGGATGACCAGAGTTACACCGTAGAGAGGACATACGCATACAGGCCTGACCTGTTGGCCTATGACCTGTACGGCTCACCTAGACTGTGGTGGGTGTTCGCACAGAGGAATCCAGACCAGATAGAAGATCCCATATACGATTTCAAACCAGGAGTGACCATACAGTTGCCCAAGAAGGAAAATCTTCTCAAAGACCTAGGGATATAATCCATGGCAACTAATTATAATGGTCCTGAGTTTGGTTTTGGGAACACAGAAAAAAGCACACTGAATAAGGGCAACGACACCTACGTTACCACGATCAACGATCCCAACGCCCTACACCAGTTCGCATCATACACTTCACTGTTTACACTGAGTGCTCTATCACAGGATGATCTCGAGGACACAACAACACTGCTGAACTCCAAACCACATGACGTCATATTGAGGAGTTCTGGTATTGGCACAGATGTGAATCAAAGCTCACCGGCCACGGATCTGGCAAAGGCTACAAAAGGTACAACCCTCAGTGAACGACAACTATCAGCCCTCTCAAAAAGTAGGCAAACGCTAGGAAAGAACAGGGACCTTTACATCAGGAACGTCACAATGAACAGCATACCAGGTCTCAACGAAAAGAGGAGACTCACGTCTGTGACGCAGATATCCATGGAGATCATTGAACCAGCCGGTATAACGTTACTAGAGAGGATACGTGGTGCCGCAGTCAACAACGGATATCTGGATCACCTAGATGCCCCGTTCCTGTTGACCATAGACTTCAAGGGATTTGACGAACAGGGCAGATCGGCATCAACGAAGGATTCACAGAACATGAAAAGACTGATACCTGTAAAACTTGTGGACATGCAGATGAGTGTGACCCAGGCGGGCACGGTGTACACTGTCAAGGCCATACCCTACAACGAATTTGCCTATGTGAACAGGTACAACTACCCAAGGACTGCAGGAACACTGTCGCCGGATGGAAAGAGACTTTCAGACGTGTTCAAGACACTGGAAACACTGTTGAACAAACAGAACGAGGACGAGAAGGACACAGGACTGATTGAGAAACCAGACATATACTCCATCACGTTTGCCGGTAGGTCTACTGGTGATGTAAAAGGAGCAACTGCGGATATGAAAGGAGACAGTTACATAGAGGACACTTTCATCACGACTGAAAACTTAGAACAGTCAGGAATGGCCTCGCAAGGTGTGAATGGACCGGATGGTGCAGATTATGTTGCGTCAGGCATAGAGATACCACCTGACTACATGAAGATAAACTCCAGCAACGCCATCACAAAGATACTGGAAGAGATCATGAAGGGCCATCCCGCATACTCGGACAAGAAGTTCGACCAGTGGAAGACCAAGGTGACAAATACACTTAATGTCGCACAGTTCAAGGGTGGTGCACAGGGGGTGTTGGACAAGGCACAAGACTTCTACTTTGACTACTTCAAGATCAGGGCCAGCGTGGTGCCTATTGAGGGTGACTTTGACAAAATACGTGCTACGAATAGGAAGAAGATCAACTTCCATGTTGAACCATATAAGGTACACGCCTACTCATTGGCCATACCGGGTGTCAGCACAGGACAGAACTTCAAGAATTTCGTTTTCAAGACCTACAACTACATATTCACAGGCGACAACGTGGACGTGATGGACCTAGACATCAACTACAGGGTGGCATACTTCCAGGCACGACTCAAGGATTTCGAAGCCACAGATTTACGTAAGAACACGATCGAGGACGCCTCTGACAAGGCCACTGGTGGTACTAGTGCCACGGAACACAACACCGACGGTAACCTACTGCTAAAATCAGAAGTATCAAATGCCAAAGGAGAGGGTGCAGGTAAGACCGGCGGCACACCAACGCAGTTGGACTCGTTCCTGGATTCTCTTACACACCCATTGGCAGACATGGTCAACGTGAGGTTGGAGATCCTGGGAGACCCCGCATGGATCAGCCAGTCACAGTTCATTCCACTGAACGCCAAGAACTTCGCAAGAGGGGCCGGAACGGCATCAGATCCAGACATAGGGTATTGGAGGCGTAACAAGGACAGAATTTGGAACAGTGACCTACGTTGCTACAACACTGACGTGGCGGAACCGATCATACTGCTGAACTTCAGGATGCCGACTGACCTCAACGACCAGACCGGTGTGTACGAACTGCAGACAGACCAGTCAGCGGAATTCAGTGGACTGTACAGGGTGGTGCAGGTGGAACACAATTTCACGGATGGCAAGTACACCAACGTGTTGAACCTCACTAGATTCAACAACCAGGGCGTGATCATATCAGACCCTGTACCCAGCGCCAGCGTCATTTTAAGAGATGGTACATCATATGTAGTGTTGAAGAACGAACTAACCAAATTCTACAGTGCAAAAGAATTGACCAACGTCAAATCCAACTTAACTAGTATTGGGAAGAAATATATAGATCTTGCTTCTGCAAATGTGAGTAGGATCAAGAACAAAATCACGAACAAGATTAAAGGATTAATAAGTTAATGTCATTGCACAACTATCTAAAGGGAGACGCTTCCACATCGAAAGCACCGGGCGGAGACAGGTCATGGACAGGACAGAATCCGGGACCATACCTGGGCGTAGTCAAGGGCAACATTGATCCCACCAGGATGGGTAGGTTGAAAGTACACATTCCAAGCCTGGCAAAAACGTCAGACCCATCAGAGAACCAACTTATAACCTGCGAATACCTAGCACCTTTCTACGGAGCCAAGGGAGGCAAGTACGCCAAGGGAGCGGGCACAGAATTCGAAGACTCACAGCACTCATATGGTATGTGGATGGTGCCACCTGATCTGGAGACAAAGGTCTTGGTCATATTCGCTGAAGGCAAGATGGAGCAGGCCTACTGGATGGGTTGTGTGCAGGAGCCATACACCAATCACATGATGCCGGGCATAGCGTCCAGCACAAACACCAACGACGCACTGGATGGAACGTTCGAAGGAGCAGATGCAGGATTCCAGGATGACAAACAATCGAAATACGGATCAACCAATGTACCATCAGGAGAACTGAACAGGAACAGGCAAGGTGCCTTACAGAACGGCAACTACGAGTCGATACCAAAACCCATACACCCGTTCGCGGAAACACTATTGAAACAGGGTCTTAGTGCGGATGACATCAGGGGTAACACCTCCAGTTCAGCACGTAGGGAGACACCTAGCCAAGTTTTTGGTATCAGCACACCAGGCCGTAAGGACAGAGGCACGACAAAAGAGAACGTGGGCACAAAAGACTCCGGGGCAAAGGACTACGTCACGAGGAAGACAGGACACACTTTCGTCATGGACGACGGTGCCGAGGACGGTACTAACCAATTAACTAGATTGAGAACAGCATCAGGACACCAACTGTTGATGCACGACACGGAAGGTGTGGTGTACATAGCCAACGGTTCAGGTAACGCCTACATAGAGATGCAGAGGAACGGCAGGATTGATGTGTATTCTGGAGTGGGAGGAATAAACTTGAGGACGGAAGGGGACTTCAACCTGCACTCGGACTCCAACATCAACATGCACGCCAACGGTCAGATCAGGATGAGTTCGGCCAAGGAGATGATTCAAACTGCTGATGCGATACTGACAGTTGGAGAAAAAGGTATCTTACAGAGTTCGCCCGCGGGTGGTATACAAAATTATGCATTGAGTTCTATCTCATCATTCACTCCGGGACAGCAGTTACACGGTGCTTCGGGACAGTTTCACCTACAAGGCTCTCAGGTGCACTTCAATCTGCCCATGGGCAGACCAGGATCCGGCGGCGGTGGTGGTATAGATAAATGGGGGCCAGCATGGTTGACCAAGGACAAGGTCGGTATGCAACTGCGTGACGAGGGCGACGTAGAGTTGGCAGGCAAGGCTCAGAGACCTCTGAAAGCATTCACCAGGAAGACCAAGACCACGGTGCACAGATTCGTAACACACGAGCCCATGTTCAGGGCCAGCGTGATAGCCAGTGACGGGATCATACCCGTGGACGCCGATGACAAGAAACAATGGAGCAGGTTGGCCAACACACCAGGCACTCCTGAGTACGTGAACATGAGGAACAGATTGGCTGAGAACAGTGCGATCCGTGACGCCCAGTACCAGGAAGATGCAGTGCAATGGGTCAAACAGAAAATAGGTGACAGCACCAACGCCGCCAAGGCCAAGGAACTGCTGACCGAGTTTGGAACCAAATACAATGAGATATACGGTATCTCGGAAAAGATAAATCTGCCGTTCGACATCAAGGACAGTATTTCAGAGAAGTTCAAGGGGTTAGATTTCAATTCTCCTCTCAAGGACCTGACCAGTAATCTTACCTCACAGGTCGTGGAGAAATTCACAGGCAAGAGCACAGAACTGTTCAAGGACAATGTTTTCGTCAACAGTGCGGGAGAGCTGTTCACACTGGGGAGCGACACAATCTCAGGAATAAGTGGCAACATAGACCTGCTGAACAGCAGTCTTAATTCCGTGCAAGGACTGACCAAGAATCTGTCGTCCGGGAACATAGACGGCACCATAGCCAATCTCAACAGCATAAGCCAGACCTACACCAGTGTGGTGGGTGGACAGATAGTGGGCATGAACCAGGTCAAGAGCCTGGCGAGCAAGGCGGGACTGTTCAATGCTAGGGACGCCGCGAGGGGTGGCCAAACTTTCTTACAGAACGTGGGTGTGAATTTATCAAACAAGATAGGAAACATAGGCGGGGCGGTCAAGAGTTTCTTCTCAGGATTCACGTTCAGCGATGCCAGGTTAAAAAAAGATATAAAATTAATTTCAAGATCGCCACAGGGAATCAACATCTACGAGTTTAAATACATACACACTGATGGAACATACGAGGGCGTGATGGCACAGGAAGTTCCATGGGCGAGAGAAATGACAGACACAGGATACTACATGGTAGATTACAGCAAGGTGGATGTTGAATTTAGGAGATTAAATTAGGATGGCATACGGAGATTCAGGATCAGGAGATTTATCAAACAAGACTGTGACCTTCAAGGGTTTCAGCTCACGTGCGGACAAGCAGAACTTCAAACTGTATGACTTTGAGGTGGCCAAGCAGGATCTGATCAACAGGTTGAGCATACGTAAGGGCGAGAGGGTGGAGAACCCGGAATTTGGCACCATAATATACGATGCCATATTTGAACCGTTCACAGAGGCACTGAAAGACGCCATTGTTGAGGACATCACAGCCAACTTGAATGCAGATCCACGTATAGCCACAGAGGAAATACTGGTCACGGAAGCAGACAAGGGCATAGCCATACAGGCAACAATAACATATGTTCCCCTGAACATCACTGAGAAACTGAGATTCAACTTTGATGAGAACTCACTGTTGCGTCTATCTTAATACACGCACATTTCCTAACACATAAATATCGTTGTATATACTATGGCCACAACAGATAGACAGAACAGATTACTAGTAGCGGAAGATTGGAGAAAGATCTACCAGTCCTTCCAACAGGCAGATTTCAAGAGCTACGACTTCGAGACACTTAGAAGGACCATGGTGGCGTATCTGCGTGAGAACTACCCGGACGATTTCAATGATTTCGTGGAGAGTTCTGAGTACGTTGCTTTAATAGATCTAATTGCATACATATCACAGGCCTTGAGTTTTAGAGTTGACTTGAATGCTAGGGAAAATTTTCTTGAAACGGCGGAGAGAAGGAATTCAGTTCTCAGACTTGCAAGGCTGATCAACTACAACGCCAAGAGAAACCAACCAGCCACAGGCATGTTGAAGATAGATTCGATATCTACGACACAGGATGTTGCAGACAGTTCAGGAACCAATCTAGCAAATTCAAATATCATTTGGAACGATAGTGCAAATTCAAATTACAGGGAACAATTCACAGCCATACTAAATGCGGCCAACCAGACGGGACAACTTTTTGGCAATCCGAGAGAGTCAGGAACCATAGGTGGTATAAGCACAGAAGTTTACACTTTAAGTTCTAACCAGCTCGATCTTCCAATATTTAAATTTTCAAAGTCGGTGGGAGGCATATCGAGAGGGTTCGAGATAGTGCCTAGCACAATAACAGATTCAGACTCGATCTACGAAGCATCACCGGTTCCTGGAACAGGCCTGACCTATACTTACAGATCAGACGGATCCGGAGACAGTTCGAACAACACAGGATTCTTCTTCCTATTCAAGCAAGGGACTCTACAGCAGACCGACTTCGCAGTGGACACGTCAGTGACCAACTACGTTAAATCGTTAGATGCCACGAACATCAACGACTCGGATGTTTGGCTTTACAAGTTAGACCAGTTCGGACAGTTGTCGGAATCTTGGACAAAGGTCCCATCACTATCAGGCAACAACGCAATTTACAATTCACTTTCCAAAGCAGAGAGAAATATCTTCAATGTGGTGACTAAAAATAACGACGCCGTTGACTTTGTGTTTGGTGATGGTAATTTCTCTAACATACCGTTGGGCAGTTTCAGGACGTACTACAGGATCAGTGACAACGCCAAATATGCGATACAGTCTTCGGACATGCAGAATGTACAGTTGACGGTCCCATACACGGACGCCAATGGTGCACAACAGTCATTGTCGATGAGTATCAGTTTGAAGGCCAGTGTTTACAATTCAGCCGCGACAGAATCCAATGATTCAATCAAGGAGAAAGCACCACAGGTATACTATTCACAGAACAGGATGATTACAGCGGAAGACTACCAAGTTGTGCCTCTTTCTGCTTCACAAGAAATTGTGAAGGTCAGATCTGTCAACAGATCCGCATCAGGCATATCGAGAGCAAAAGAGATTCTAGATCCAACAGGCGCATACTCGAATGTCAGTGTGTTTGCAGAAGACGGCATATTGTACAGGGAAGAGTCAACGCAACAGTTTACATTCACGTTCAACAACCGTAGCGACATACAGTCGACCATAGATACATCTGTTGAAGCAAAATTGAAAGAGGCATACGCAAGGCAGTTCTACTATCTAAAATATGCTACCAAGTCTACTAGTACGTTGTCTGCCACATGGAATTCTACAACAACCTCAACCAACACCAACACAGGATATTTCACTTCAGGCGGTGCATTGGTTACAGGAGATTTCGCAACGTCGAACATGAAGTTCGCCAAGGCAGGAGCATTGATCAAATTTACTTCCCCGGACACTAGGAAGTTTTTAAATGGTACTTTAGTAACTTCAACAACGGACAACGCAGAGGATAGGTTATGGGTCAAGATAGGTGCAGTGGTCGGCGATGGAGCCAACAGTGGAACGGGTAATTTAGAATCAGGTGTTGGACCAATAACACTGAGCAATATAGTCCCACAGGGATCAGTTATCAATTCAATCATTCCAAATTTCACAACAGCATTCTCAACAACACTCGAAGCGGACTTGTTGAGTAGGATCGAGGCGTACGAGGATTTTGGCCTGAGATACGATGTTGATTCTGAGACGTGGAAGGTGATCACATCGACTAACTTGTCAACAAGTGCAGTGTTTGATATTGCTAATGCGGGTTCCACGACAAGCACGAACGCAGACACGAGTTGGTGGTTCAAGTTCACAAACGACGGGAACACTTACACAGTGCAGTACAGAAAACTGGACTACATTTTTGAATCTGAGTCACAGAACAAGTTCCACTATGATGTGGAAGAGAAAATTTATGACTACACCACAGGAAAAACGGTCAAGGACACAGTAAAACTACTAAAGACCAACAGTGTTGTTTCAACAGGCAACAGCGTAGGTTATCCTATAACTTGGCAGGTTGTGGACACAGTGACTGAAACAGATGGCTTCCAGGACAACAGGAAAGTCAAAGTTGGATTTTACGATGATGACGACGATGGTGTTGTTGACAACCCAGATATATTTGACATCATAATCGAACCTACTCTATCAGAATCGACAAAATTTGTTTTCTACGAAAAATACACATCTTATGATAATATTGAAAGATACAGACCATACGCATCATCTAACTTCATTGTAGCAGAGAACGAAACGGACATAAATCTCAACTCGGCAAGTTACACAGATGAACAATTATTTTACTTCTATGCATCTGATGAGGATGTTATTAAAAAATATAATTTGACTACAAATACACTTACCACCACCACCGACTACATAGCAAGGAAAGGCAGGAGTTCTTTATCATTCCAATACAAACATCATGCAGGGCAGGAGACAAGGATAGATCCCAGTGTGTCTAACCTCGTTGATGTGTATCTATTAGAGAGGACGTATGACAACCTTTTCAGAATTTATCTACAAGATGGGGGTGTCAAGCCATCAACGTCAACAGCAGATCAGCTGAGGATAAACTACTCGGGCACGTTGAACCCCTTGAAATCATTATCAGACCAAATCATCTACCATCCAGTGAAATACAAAATACTGTTTGGTACAAGTGCAGACGAAGAATTACAAGCAACGTTCAAAGTTGTTAAAAATACAAAAACAAATGTCACAGACGCAGTGATAAAGACAAGGACTATTGCCGCTATCAACGAATTCTTTGCCTTGGACAACTGGGATTTTGGAGACACTTTCTACTTCACAGAATTAGCCGCCTACATACACAATCAACTTGCTCCAGATTTACTGACGGTAGTGATCGTGCCAAACCAGTCAGGACAAGGATTTGGGTCCTTGTTCCAACTTAACTCAGCGACAGACGAAATTTTTATCAGTGGGGCCACCGTTGATGATGTGTCGATAATAACAGCACTTGGAGCCAACCAATTGGCGACATCCGGTACTGTGGTCACATCTACATCAACTGCCACAAACAGTACGACAACAGGATCAGCAGTGTCAGGCTCTACTACAACAGGTTCCGGGTCAAGCACCGGCAGTAGTGGGTCAGGATACTAATGGCAGACAATCCCACAAACGCATTAACCAATAACGAAGTTGTCAAACAAGACAACAACGAGTACAGACGTACTGTGCAACACCTACCTGCTTTCTACAGGACAGACACAAACCAACGTTTTCTATCAAGCACGATGGATCCTTTGGTTCAGCAAGGATCCCTTGAGAGATTGGATGGGTACATCGGTAGGCAGGATGCCTACACTAGAAATGTCAACGACAGGTACCTTACAGCCACTAGCAGGGATAGATTTGCATACCAGCTGGAACCAACAGTCACGTACACAGATAGAGATACTACTTCTGTTAATCCAGAGGACCAGGTCAAATTTACAGGGACGTACGACGACTATATAAACCAGATCAAATACCTAGGTGGAAACATAAACAACCACGACAGACTCAACAAGGAGACTGTATACGGTTGGAACCCTGCCATAGACTACGACAAGTTAGTAAACTACAGGGAGTACTACTGGATGCCAATAGGACCTGGATCTATAGAAATAGATTCGGTTGGACCTTCAGCTGTAGTTGAATATAGCGTGAAAAATAATATTCAAAAGGCCTATGAGTTTACACACAGAGAAAATGAAGACAATCCCATACTGACACTTTACAGGGGTAACACATACAAGTTTGAAGTAAACGCCAAAGGACATCCGTTATGGATAATGACAGAACCATACAAGAGCAAGTTGTCAATAGACGGATCGACCTCAACTGTGTTTGATACAGGTGTTACAAATAACGGTACAGATTATGGCACAGTAACGTTCACAGTGCCCACGACTGGTGCACCCGACACTTTATACTACCAGTGTGGCAACCATGATGCCATGTATGGTATACTGCAGATCAGAAACGCCAGCAGTACAACTGCTATAAATGTTGAAGATGATATAATAGGGGTTAAGAATTTCAGTCTAAGGACTTTAGATCTTTCAAACGGCATGAAGATTAAATTTACTAATTCTTTAGTGCCAACTGCATACCAGGACAAAGAATACTACGTAGAAGGTGTTGGCGAAGCTATTACATTAACCGATGTTGATGATCTTATAACACCGGGCAGTTACGCCACTGAAACAACGATACTGTATGACCAAGTAGGCTATGATTCCAGACCGTATGCCAAGGCATTCTATACACCAGACACTAAAGATTACATAACAATCAAAAGAGATTCACAGGATCGTAATGCATGGTCGAGATACAACAGATGGTTCCACAAGTCCATAATCGAGGAAACAGCAAGAGTTGGCGGTTTCGCTCCAACGTTGAACGAGGATGACAGGGCCAAGAGGCCCATTATAGAATTTGATTCGGGACTCGCTTTGTACAATCACGGAATAGTAGCCAAGAAATCGGTCACACTTTATGATACGGTGACAACAGACGCATTCAGTAGTGTGGTCAGACAGACAGGTTACATCGTGGATGGTTTACCACTGGCAAATGGAATGAGGATTGTGTTTGCGGCGGACACTGACCCGATAGTGAAGAACAAGATATATGATGTAAATTTCGTTACTGCAGGAGACTCAACACAGGTCATTAATTTGACCGAGGCCTCTGATGCCACACCAACAAGTAATGATTCCATATTCATTGAATTTGGTACAATAAATCAAGGTAAAACATTCTACTATGACAGTGCAACGTTATCGTTTGTGGAAGCACAGCAAAAGGCAGGAGTGAACCAACAGCCGTTGTTTGCTATGTTCAACAACGATCACACTGCGTTCGATGATACAACAACATACCCAAATTCAACTTTCGCAGGAGCCAAGGTTTTTGCTTTTGCCACATCAGACACGGCAACAACGGACACGGTGCTTGGTATAAAGGTCAAGTACAACACAGTCAACAATGTGGGAGACATAGTTTTCGAGTCAGATCACACGTCAGGGACATTCACTTACAAGAGTGGTACACAGACGCTGACTGTGAATCTAGCAGAGGGACACTTACACTACACCACAGGAAGGAGTACACACAATTCAAAAGGTGCTTGGATAAAAAGGACCACAGATAGTAAACAGCGTGTGACCAGGACGATGATAGTTGACGACACAGAGAAACAGTTGTTTCCGATCGACTTCTACAAGAACTCAGCGGATCTAACAGATTTGGAATTATCAGTATCGGTTAACGGAGCAAGAAAATCACTTACAACAGATTACACACTGGAAACAGGTACCAAGAACAGATATGTCAAGTTCAACAAGATTTTGTCAGTTAATGATCAGATTCGGATAGCAGGATACAGTAGTGCCGATAAGTTGCCCAATAAAGGAATTTACGAGATACCAGAGAACCTAGCAACCAATAGTCTCAATCAACAGTTGGGAACGTTTACTTTTGGACAGGTACTAAACCATGTCAGGGACATATTTGATAAGAACCAAGAAGTTACAGGTACAATACCAGGAGTTTCTAATCTGCGAGACAAACCAGATGCGAGATTGAAAGGCGGGACTATACATCAGCATGAAGGATCACTACTTCCTGCCATATTCAATCTAGTGGATCAAGACGCTAACTTCGTTACATCTATTGACTATGCAGGACAGGAATATGAAAAATGGTACAACGCATTCCTCACACATGCCACGGGAACAGCATACGAAGGTGTGCCCGCAGACAGGGTTGACGAGATAATATCAGTAATCACTCCAGGCAGGAACAGCACATTCCCGTTTTTCTATGAGGACATGATAGGGTGGGGAGAGAATGTTTCAATCAGATCATATACGGTGCTGGGTGTATCACAGACAGAATATGCATTGGATTCACAACACGATATCACAACACCTAGCAATAGGGCAGTCTATGTGTATCTAAATGATGTGCAATTATTATTAGGAACAGAATACACATTCAGCACAACAGACGACAGTGTGAAGATCAGTAAAACACTTGCCGAAGGTGACAAGATTATAATCAAGGATTATGCAGACACTACAGGCAGTTATATGCCACCATCACCTACAACACTTGGCATGTATCCAAAGTTCACACCCGAAACATTCACAGACACAACATATCTCACAGACACAGCAATGATCCGGAAACACGACGGCTCGATTATAAAGGCGTATGGCGACGAACGTGACGCCCTGATTTTGGAACTTGAAAAGAGGATCTACAACAACATAAAAGTAAATTACGATTCAACTTTGGTGGATTTTCACGATGTGTTGCCTAGTGCTTTCACGTCAACGGAATACACACTACAGGAAGTCAACAATGCGATGGGAGCAGACTTCTACCAGTGGGCCGGTCGTAACAATGTACAGTACATCAATAACACTGTATTCACAGAGGGATCGCCTTTCACTTACAACTATGCAAGATCAACAGGCAGATTGATAGATGAGAAACTACCAGGATACTGGAGGGGAATTTACAAATATTTCTATGACACTGATGCTCCACATGTTAGACCATGGGAGATTTTAGGTCATTCAGAAAAACCTACCAATTGGGACGCAACTTACGGAACAGCACCATACACATCGGGCAACACTGTGTTATGGAATGCAATAGCGACAGAGCCAGGCAGGTACGGCAAACCGGAGATAGCGAGCTACATTCCCGTTGATGCATCAGGAAATCTTTTAGATCCATTAGCGGCAGGACTTGTAGACAACTTTGACATACCAGGAAGGCAGAACGCATGGAAGTTTGGCGATCAAGCACCAGCGGAGACAGCCTGGAGGAGATCGAGTGCTTATCCGTTCACTGCGACGAAGACGTTGGCACTGACCAAACCGGCAAAGTTCTTTTCGAACTTATTTGACCCGTCTAGATTATCAACGAACGTGGCAGGTAACCAAGTATATTCAGAGACAGGTATTAGGAAAACTCTAGCAACAGCGAAATATCATTTAGAGACGGAGACGGATCTATCAACAGGTGTTACAACTAGATACCAGACAGCGGGTTATCAACCTTTTGTGATCAACTACTTGATCTCGAGGAACATGGATCCCAAGGCCTTCTACTATGACAAGATGAAGAACCTAACAGTGCAGATGGCGTACAAGCTGGGAGGATTCACAGACAAGGACAATTTAAAAATACTGACAGATTCAGTATCGCCTGGATCAACATCAGGATCAAAATTCATACCAGATGAGAACTACAAGATACTGTTTAGGACATCTAATCCTGTAGAAAGTTTTGAATATTCGGGCGTGCTGATTGAAAAAAATACAGATGTCAGCAGTGACGGATCCACTGTATTGGGCGGATACAAGGTGTTAGGGTACAGCACAGTCAAACCATATTTTAATTTCAACTATCCGGTCAAGACTACAACTACCAATGCAGTGTCGGTAGAAGGGTCAACGGCGATCAAACAGTATGCAACATACCAAGAAATCACACAGACCATACCATATGGATATGTGTTCAACACAATACAGGACGTGGCAGACTTCTTGTTTGGGTACGGCCACTGGTTGGAAAGTCAAGGATTCCGATTCAACAAGTTCTCTACAGAATTAAAGGAAACACTGAACTGGGCAAACGCTATCAAGGAGTTCTTGTTCTGGACTACGCAGGAATGGTCACCGGGATCAGCGATAACAGTTTCACCAGCCGCAGACGGATTCGAATTAGACACCAACAACAGTATTGTGGGTAGACTTAGGAATCTAGCAGGTGACTACTCGATATTGGATTCGGGAGGCAGAAAAATTGACGTCAGAGAGATATCAACCAAGCGTACAGGTAAGACATTCGAGTTAGGTATCAAGTCTGACACGGTAGGACTATACAACATTGCTTTGAACACAGTGCAGAAGGAACACATACTGTTGTTTGACAACAGCACAGTGTTCGCAGACATCATATATGATCCGTTAACAGGATTCAGACAACAGAGATTAAAAATAGTTGGATGGAAGACGGCAGGGTGGAACGGTGACTACTACGCACCGGGCTTTGTATTTGATGCCGCACAGGTCACATACTGGTTGGCCAACACAGATTACAGGATAGGCGACAGTGTGGAATACCAAGGAAAGTTCTATGTGTCAAAGACAAATCACAACTCGGGAGCAATTTTCGAAACTGCAAATTGGACACTCAAGGACAATAAGCCAGCACCACAACTCATACCGAACTTCGAGTACAAGATCTCACAGTTCAACGATTTCTACGAGTTAGAAACCAACAATTTTGACGATTCGCAACAACGACTCGCACAGAGATTGACCGGGTATCAAAGCAGAGATTATCTAGAAAACTTATTCGTCAACGATATTTCGCAGTACAAGTTCTATCAAGGATACATCAAGGAGAAAGGTACAAAGAATGCTATAGACAAAATCCTTAAGGCCAAGTACGAAGGTGAAGATATCTCATTGGAATTATATCCAGAATGGATGGTCAGGACTGGAAATTTTGGTAACATGGATGCTGTAGAGAACATACAGCTCGTCTTAAAGGATAATAGAATAACAGCAAACCCGCAGAGCATCGAACTGCTAGACACATCATCTGATACTGTTGAATACGCAAGGTCGGAGGCTATACTCAAGGATAATTTCTATTACAAACCAGTGGAGTACACGGCGGCAAACACATTCAGCAGATTAGACTACAGCAAGGAAGGGATCAGCAGGGACAACGCCCAGGTTTTCAAGACAGCAGGGTATCCGCAATTGGCTCAGGTGCAACACACCGCTTTCAACATAGGAGAGATACTTAACCTTGACATGAACGCTATTACGACCAACGATTTAATCTGGATTGCCAACAAGAGCAACAGGGATTGGGACGTGTTTAGGATCACCAGTGCGGGCTTCAAGATAGCTAACCTACTTTTGATAAACGAATCAACGCAATTGGAGATAACTTTTACAGGCTCACATGGATTGACAGCAGGCTCAACAACAACACTGGCTGATTACTTTGCAATCTCAAACAGTGAAGAACCCACATTGAACGGTGTGTATCAAGTTTCTGCAACGCCGGACCACAAGACTGTGATCATAGACTACACGGGTAATGTTGCTTTTATACCAGCACTGGAAGATGGGTCAACAGCGGACAGTTACGGTAACATATACAAATTCATATCTGTGAGACTGGCATCCATGGACAATGCGAACGACATATTGAACTATAATGATTACACCGACAAAGATGATGCAATAGACCAGCCAGGAGACAAGGTGTTCGCTGATGCGGACAGTGCCGGTCTGTGGCGTGTGTACGAGAAACAAGATCCATACACACAAGTATCAGTCTTATCACCAGACACCAGTACTGCTGAACAGGAGTTTGGACACAGGATAGTGGCACGTAACGACGGAAGGACCATAGTTACGTCAGCACCAGGAAAAGGACAGGGAGAGATACACTTCCTATTCAGATCAACAACAACGGCAGGCACAGCACTACAGACACAATCAACAGCCACAATGACTGATAACGATGACAACACCAGCAGACTGGGGGATTCTCTGTCGATTAGCACAGATGAGAACTTTGTGGTTGCAGGAGCGCCGTACACCAACACAATTGGGCTGGACGGAAGTACTAGGCAACAGAATGCCGGATTAATAAAAATTTATATTTGGGATCCAAGCACATTCAAGTATGGTATACTAGACACAATAATACCACCGACAGACGGCTCTAGTTCGAATGAAGATCTTAACTTCGGGTGGGAACATCAGATATCAGAGCCAGGAGTCTCGTCTGTTAGGACAACAGCCGACAAGTATTTGTTTGTGTCAGCACCAGGACATGATAGCGATACAGGTAGGGTGTACATGTACACTTGGGGAATTGGTGCAGATGGTTCAACCTATGATACCTGGACACAGGACTACACAATAGAAGCACCGGACGGTGGATCAGGACAGAGATTTGGTCACAGAATACAGGCCAACGACAACGGCGACATATTAGCAGTCAGTTCACTTGCACCAGGCAATGCCGGCAAGGTAGAGATTTTCGTAAAGACATCGCAGAGCAATGACGGAAGCTCACAGAATTCATTCGCACTAGCACAGACACTTACTGGTGTATCCAGTGACGGATCTTCACTGAACACAGCATTTGGTGATTCGATGGCAATGAGTAAGGACGGCACCACTCTTATGATAGGAGCACCGGGCGTTGATGACAGTAGCACAGGACAGATAGATGGTGGAGCAATCTACTACTACAAGTGGAATGCTGATGAGTCGACAAACACATATACATTGCAACAGACTTTGAAATCACCGGAAACACAGAACAACATGAAATTTGGCACAAGCCTTGATATCGACCACTCAGGCACTAGGGTAGTGATAGGTGCAGAGAACTTTGCCACAGCTAGAGAAATGAAGCTTGATTTGGGTGAGACCACTTTTGACCTGCAGGACACAACGTTTGGTGACATAAACACAGGATCGGGAGGTGCTTTCACAGCCACTATGTACAACACCAAGTTTGTTATTGATGACAAATTGGTATCAGACAGTATGTCGGAGAACGATGACTTCGGTCGTGGTGTATGCATGATCAACAACACAGTAATAGTAGGAGCACCTAAAGATGATGGTAACACCGGTGTTACCGATGATGGCACACTTACTTGTTTTGACCTGACAATCAACGGAGAGTACGCTTGGAAGAATATAGTAAAGGAAACAGCATTGATCGACATAGATAAATTAGGAAAAGTTTTTGAATTTGATAACAAGAACAAACAGATCAGGGATCACTACGAGCTCTATGATCCTATTAAGGGCAGGATACTAGGAATAGCTGATAGAGAAATTAATATAAAAACAACATGGGATCCTGCAACTTACAACACAGGCACAAATGCCAACACCAAGACACCATGGGCAGAGAATCATGTGGGTGAGATTTGGTGGAATTTATCAACAGTCAAATGGTTATGGTACGAGCAGGACACACAGGAGTACAAAAACAACCACTGGGGACAGACTTTCCCGGGATCCAGCATAGACATCTACGAATGGACAGAATCGAGATTGCTACCAAGTGAATGGAATAATAGATCAGAAGGCGCAGGACGTACACGTATAATATCAGGGACAGCACTTTACGGAGACGATTCGCAGTACACGGTGACGCAGAGATACGATTCTAGATTAGACAGGTTAGTCAACTTCTATTACTATTGGGTCAAAGGCACGACAACTATGCCTGCTAACAGTGTGGTCATGAGGAAGAACACAGCGGCATATGTCGCTAATCTGATACAGAACCCTAGTGGGTTTGGCTTCAAATACTACTCAGTGACCGATACAAATAAATTAATGATTAACAATGTTAATAATCTAGTCAATGACAACATTGTTTTAAACGTAGACATACGTACAAACACGTTCGAGGGAGATTCGCACAGTGTATGGAAATTAGTCAGGGAAGGAGACGCCGATTACAGACCAGGAAATAACATAGAGACACGTTGGTGGGATTCGTTGATAGGTAAGAATAGTACAGGTGATCTTGTTCCAGACCCAGACTTACCACTGAACGAGAGATACGGTAACAGCATAAGACCTAGACAGAGTTGGTATGTGAATAGATACAAGGCCCTAGAAGAAATAATAGACTACGCTAACACGGTTCTGAAAAAGAACCAGTTAGTCGGACAGATAAAATTAACTAATCTGAATGACAGTGAACCAGAACCAACAATACAGAGCTTGGAGTGGGACGCTTCTGTGGACACATATGCTGAACTGAATTACATCAACACAGCGGACATATCGGGCACTATAAACTATCTGGTCAAGTCGGACGAGACCGCCAACAACTACTGGGCGATATACAACTGGGACGGCACAGAGTGGTCGAGGACTAAACTTCAGACCTACAACACCTCGGCATACTGGAGTTATATAGATTGGTACAAAACGGACGGCGACATGACCCATGATGCGAACACTAAGATAGACAAGCAGGTCACATACCAGTATGAACTGGACTTATTAGACCTTGCAATAGGTAAACACGTTAAGGTAAAGAGTGCTGACACTGGTGGGTGGAAACTGTTTATGAAAACTGCATCAGGATGGGAGAACATTGGAACAGAGAACGGAACGATCAGATTATCTACTAAATTATATGATTACTCACAAGATGCCTCCGGTTTCGCAGGTGATGATAACTTTGATGACAACTTCTTTGACCAAGAACCAAGCACAGAGACCAGGAGGGTATTAACAGCACTAAGGGATGACTTGTTTATAAACGATCTTGCAGTAGAATACAATACCTTGTTCTTCACTGGATTGAGGAAAGTGCTTTCGGAACAGACATACGTGGATTGGGTGTTCAAAACATCATTCATAAACGCCAAAAATTCGGTCAGGAAACTGGATCAGAGAAAAACATACACAACAGGCACAGACAGTTGGATAGAGAGCTACATCAACGAGGTCAAGCCTTTCCATACAAAATTGAGGGAGTACAAACTAGGGTACGACAAACTAGAGACACAGGATGGATTGTTCACTGATTTTGACAACCCAACATTCTACGATGCCACAATAGGCAAGATTAGATCGTTGAATGTGAATAGTGATACGGCCAAACTAACAGAATACCCATACCAGATGTGGTATGACTACCACAAGAAATACGTTTCATCTATAACAGTCAGCAAAGGTGGATCCGGCTACACCACAGCCCCTACAGTCACAATAGTGGGAGGAATGGTGGGATCAACAGGTCCGTTCCAGATATTAGCAACAAGTTCGAGCGGAGCGTCTTCAGGCAGTTACGGTTACTACTATCCATTGTTCACTAGTCTTGAACAATCTAACATTTGGGATTCGCAAAATGGCGGATCTGGTACATCACACTCTCACACATTTGATGGGTACACAGGAACGTTCTACATGCCAGACAGTCAAATTTCTAATCACGCACAGTCAACAATATCCGGTGCATACAAGATGTACACAACACCGGCTACTACTGCGGCGACTGCTACAGCAACGATTGTTGGTGGCAAGGTAACAAAAATAACTGTAACAGGTGCTGGCGCAAACTACACTTCGACACCTATGGTAGTACTGACGGGTGGTGCATCTGATGGATCAACACCGTCTGACACTGCTAGAGCATACACGAACCTAGGCAATGATCTTGTTAGGGACATAAACACAACAATAAAATTTGATAGAGTTTCTAGTACATCGAGGGTAGTCGATTGGACAGCATTGACTAGCTATGCATACAATGATCTGCTTAGGTACAAAAATCAGCTTTACAAAGTGACCAATGCCTTCACAGCAACCACAGTATTTGATGACACCATAGGAAGTGTTTATAAAGTGTACGGTGACGAAACAGAACTCACAGCCGCAGACAGGACTAAAGGTTTCTATACCCCGGGTTCGGGAATGCCAGGCAACGAATTGACACAAGTGATGTCGGGAGTTGACTACGGTGGAACAATGGTTACAGGATTACTATTCTCACAGGAACAAGGGTGGGACAAAGCAGGCTGGTACGATTTCCCATGGGACAACTACGGGGACTCTAGAGTCAAGGCATTTAGGGCAGACGGATCTACATCGGTATATACTTTTGCATTGGCGCCGACAACTACAGATGTTTATCAAGTCTACATCACACAGGATGACAGCACAAGGAAAAAACTTCCTGATGTGATCAGAGGTGACGGATCAACAGTCAACTTCACTATCAGTGAAATAGCCGATGAAAATGCATTGATAGAATTTATACCATTCGATGACGACGGTGTGCTAACGCCAACGGATGATAGGACACTGGACTCTATAGTGCAGGGCGGACTTTTTGGGTCAGCACTTGGACACGCACCAAGTGATATCATATTGGAAGGTGATGATTTCATATCACCAGACACTAGCTACGCACCAGAAGAGACAGTTCCGGGACAAATGTTTGATACACTAGACATAAAAGTTTACACATCTCCAGAATCAGGAGTGCCGTTTATCTCAGAAAAGAATCACAGAGTTGAAGGTTCAACAACAACATTCAGCATTGGGGACTATCCAGGAACACTTGGTTCGGTTACTGTTGCGGTAGATGGCGTTGTTAAAAAATTAACGACAGACTACACAATAGATGTTGGCAACAAAACAATTACGTTTAACACCGCACCTGCAGAGTATTCTGTTGTGTCAACAAAAGTTTTTGCAATAAGCGGAGAGAATTATAGGGTATTGGATCAGTATACAGGAGACGGAAGCACAATCACGTTCACGACCTCAACGAGGGGTGAATTCAATTTAGATTCAACTGTGTCTGACATGTACATAACAGTTGATGGTGTACCAACAACAGCATTCTCGACTACAACAACTGCTAATACAGTGACAGTAACATTCAACTCTGCTCCGGCGGCAGATGCATTTGTACAGATCGCAGGGTTCAACAAATCTACATCAAGCACACGGAGTTTTGCTAGTATTAGGAATCAAGCAATAACATATGATGGTAGCACAGACAGATACACTCTAACTTACCCACCTGGATCTATAGGACCGTTCTCAGGACTGACGATGATAGAAGCAAATGGGAAAGTTCTAAGAGGGCCAGACATCAGTTACTATCTGGGAGACGGAACTACTGTTAGCTATGGCTTCAATCCACTGTCAACTGTTGGCTACGTCGCACACACGACAGACATATCAACAGAGACATCAGACACAATTCATAAGACCGCAGACCTAGAGTTTGACTTCAAACGGTTAGGAGAGGATTCAACAATAGATCCTATAAAGGTCATTACGAGTGCTTCGCAGATACAGATACATGTGAATGGGGTACAGCAGACTCTGAATACCGACTACACGGTCGATCTAGGAAACGGAGTAAACACAGCTGATATATCAACACAGACAGCTGATTTATCAACAACAACAACAGATAGAGCAGGACAACCAGATCAGGTTATTTTTGTCACTGCACCGGCAAGCACAGATTTAATTGCTATAACAACATTGACAGGTTACCAGTACTACAATGAAGGGGCAGACATAATATTAGACCAAACACGGTTGGCATCAGATGGTCAGACACTGACCGCAAACGACGTTTTATCAGTAACAACATTTAACAATGCACTTGGCATGAAACAGAGAAGAGAAGTTTTAGAAGGACAACCAGATAACGTGTTCCACTTGAGATTCGATCCACTGAATGCCACGTACGCCTATGTTTGGCTGAATGGTAAACAATTGATACAAAACTATGACTACACACTGAACGGTAACATAATCACGGTACTGAACACTACAATAACGGTGTCGGACAGACTGGATGTGATGTACTTTGCATTGGATTCAGCGATAGGAGGCACAGGATTTAGAATATTCAAAGATATGTTGAACAGGACTTTCTACAAACGTATCAGTAAAACATCAACAACGGAATTAGTTGATGACTTGACCGATACAATAAACACACTACAAGTCAAGGACGGAACAGCATTACAAGAACCGGATGCATCAAACAACATGCCGGGCGTTGTCTTTGTAGACAAGGAAAGAATAGAATATTTTACCAAGAACGGAAACACGTTGGGGCAACTTAGACGTGGAACACTTGGAACAGGAATTAAGGACCATAGCGATGGCACACTAGTGGTAGATGCCAGCGGAACTCAAACTATACCTTATGCGGACACAGTATACACTAACACCTTCACAGGTGATGGTAGTGAGACAGTGTTTCCACTATCACAAACCCCGGCTTCCGCTAGTGAGTTAGACATATTCATTGGTGGCCAACGATTGTTGCTTACTAGCGAGGACGGATCAACTATTAACTATTCTGTGTCAGGATCTGCAGTGACTTTAAGCACTGTTCCAGCATTGGGAACACAGGTTAAAATCTTACACAAGAGAGGACAGGTATGGTACACGGCATTAGATGGTAATCCAGCGGATGGTAAGGGATTACAGGCTTCTACGACTCAACAAGCTAAATTCATAGCTAACGAACCAACAAACGCACCTGAATAAATACACTAGATGACACAGAACAATAAACCCACAGAATCAAAAGAAGAAGACAAAAAGCCTCAGGATAACACAGGTGTTATGATGACGGGGCATATCAAGATTTCAGATCCAGAGACTGGTGAGGTGATCGTAGACAAAAGAAATGCGATACACTATGAGAACATGTCTCAGGCATTAGCTAATTCGTTAGCAAACAAAACAACAGGGTTTGTACACGAGATAGCACTGGGTAATGGCGGAACGAGTGTTGACCCAACAGGTATAATCACTTATCTAACACCAAACTCAACAGGTACAAATGCTTCTTTATACAATCAAACATATTACAAAGTAGTAGATGATAACTCTGCCACCAACAAAGACACGACAAGAAACAAAATGGAAGTTAGACACACCGCAGGTAACAAGTACACTGACATTGTTGTGACTTGCACACTAGATTACGGTGAGCCTACAGGACAAGCGGCGTTTGATAACACAACAGATTTCAATGGTGATTACGTGTTTGATGAACTGGGATTAAAAAGCTGGGAAGGAACAGAGAATGGCGCAACTAACAAATTGTTGACACACGTTATATTCCACCCGGTTCAGAAATCTCTAAACAGACTGATACAAATTGATTACACTTTAAGGATTCAGAGTTTAACAACATTCACTGAAACAAGCTCGACAGCATTGTCAACATCCAACACAGTGAGTGGAACAACATCAGGTAGTAACACAGGATACTAATGGCATACACTGTAAACAAAACCAATAGTGCGGCATCGCCTAACCAGTACACGGTACAGGATGGAGTTGTAAACACACAGACTGACATTTCGTTTGTAGGTAAAGGCTATGCAGGGTATGGAGAAGTGATAGCAGAAAACTTCCTAGCGTTGATGGAGAACTTCGCAAATACAACAGCACCAACTAAACCAATAACAGGTCAACTTTGGTGGGATAGCACAAACAATAAATTACAAGTATACAACGGATCAGCATTTCAAACAGCAGGCAGTAGTGCACCATACCAATCTGCGGCACCCAACAATTTGGCCGCAGGAGATCTTTGGATAGACTCCGACACAGGGCAGATGTATTTCTACAACGGATCAGCATCAGTGTTGGTTGGACCTCCCAGTGCCACAGGAACAACAAGCGGTTTCACGTTTGACACGATATCGGATTCTACAGACGCATCACAGAACATCACAAAACTTTTCAATGACGGGAATCTTATTGCAATAATATCAGAGGACGAATTCACACCAAAGACTACTTTATCAGGTTTCACAACAATCAAGAAAGGTATAACTTTAACAACAGCAATATCAGACGTAAAATTCCAAGGCACAGCCACAGATGCAGATGCACTAGGTGGAGTATCGTCGGCGAACTTTTTAAGATCTAATGAAAATGACACAACATCAGGAACACTGGGCATCGTAACAGACTCGGGTATGACTGTTGGTGCAGATGGTGATCTAGCAATCACAGTAGATTCGTTAGGGGTCAACATTTCAAACATTATATCAGATACAGACATAAAATTCAAAGTCAACGATGGTGGTGTTACAACCACTGTGATGACAGTAGACGGGTCGGCTAGCCGAATAGGTATTGGCACAACTACGCCATCAACAAAATTAGACATATCAGGAACTACAACATCAACAGCATTCGCAGGTCCACTGACAGGTAACGTAACAGGAAACTTAACAAGTTCAGGTGCCAACACAATGGACACTTTAGTACTGGGCGGTACATTAACATCGAAAGCAATAATTCCAGACACAGATGCTTCTTATGATATAGGAACATCAAGCAAAGGATACAACACAGTCCATGCCAAAGCAACATCGGCACAGTACGCTGATTTGGCTGAGATCTACGAAACTGACGACGATTATGAAGTGGGCACAGTTGTTGTGTTTGGCGGTACTAAAGAAATTACTACAACAGGACAAAAATACGACACAAGAGTGGCAGGAGTCATTAGTGAAAATCCAGCATACTTGATGAACAATAAATCAGAAGGACAACCTGTTGCATTAGCCGGCAAAGTGAAATGTAAAGTGCATGGTATCATTGAAAAAGGAACAATGCTTGTAGCATCAGAGAGAACAGGATGTGCAACAAAATCACAGAACCCGATAGTGGGAAGTGTGATCGGAAAAGCACTGGAAGATTATGATTCAGACGAAACAGGCACAATTAATATAGTAGTGGGAAGGTGCTAAATATACAAAATGGCGTACACAATAAACAAAACAGATGGATCAGTAGTAACTACCATAACAGATGGTACAGTAGATAATACCACTTCCGTACAGCTTTTTGGAAAGAGCTTTTCAGGGTTTGGTGAGGGTTTGAATGAGAATCTTGTTAAACTACTAGAGAACGCCGCTTCAACATCGGCACCAACAGCACCTCTAAAAGGTGAGTTATGGTTTGACACAAACACAGGACAATTAAAAGTTTACGACGGATCAGCGTTCAAACCAACAGGCGCCGCGAAATCACAAGCATCGGCACCAACTTCTCCCTCAGCTGGAGACCTTTGGCACGATTCAGACGATGATCAGCTTTACATCTACACAGGATCAGCGTTCCAATTGGTTGGACCAGTTTACACAGCAGGACAGACACTGTCAGGTTGGTTAATCGAGACACTTGCCAGCTCAGCAGGAAACAAGGTTGTTTCTTCGATGTACGCAGGCAACACAAGAGTTGCAATACTTTCAAAAGAAACATTTACACCAAGCGTGACACAGTCAGGCTTTGCATCAATCAAGGCAGGAATCACATTGAACTCAACACTTGGTGCTGTGTTTGATGGCACAAACACGCAGGCCTCACAAATAGATGTATCATCTACATCTAATACATCAAGCACAGTAATCGCAGGTGGTAACTTCCTGAGAGCAGATGCGGCAGACACAACGACAGGCGCACTGACAGTAGACACAGATTCGGGTATCATAGTTGGAGACGCACAGGAACTGACAGTGACAGTTTCAAGTAATGACGTAACAGTTGCACAAACATCGCAGGACAAAGATTTAAAATTCACAGTGAACGATGGCGGAACGACTAAAACACCCTTACAATTGACAGGTGCAGACGGTGGAGTAGACATCACTGGTGACCTTACAATAGTAGGTAACCTGAATGTAAGTGGTGCATACAACTACACATCATCAAACATAGTAGAACACTCAGACACTTTCTTGAAAGTGAACGCAGGTGGTTCAGAAGCAGACGCAGGACTTATAGTTGAAACTGGTGATACTGACGATGCTAGACTGTTCTATGATGTATCTGAAAACCAATGGGTGGCAGGTGAAGCACAAACATATTCAGCACTACTGAAATTATCAGATCTAACTGATGACGGTGATGCTAACAAAGGCACTAAACCGTTAACTACAGATTCATCAACAGGTGACTTGAAAGTCACTACACTAACATTGGCGGCAGTAGGCACGGCGATAACAACTTCGAACACTAGTTTAACTACTGTACCGACTATTGGACAGGTAGCAACATTCGGAAACCTATGGGGCGGCTCTGCAAAATTTGTTCAAACAGGTGACCCAACTGGAAGTGACGGAGCCAATGGTGATCTCTGGTTCAAGTATGAGGCATAACCATGCCTACAATAATTAAAAAATTCCAATACTCAGGAACACTTAACCAGGTAACGTTACCAGCAGGTGCAACGTCTGTAGACATGTACCTATGGGGTGGAGCAGGTGCAGGTGGTGGATCTGATGCAGGAGGACCGGGAGGTTCGGGTGCGGCAGGACATTATGTTGCAAAAACAAGTTATTCATTATCATCAAATGTTGGCCATGTACTAGAAGTGGCAGTAGGCGGCGGCGGTCAAGGAGGTGGGTCAGGTGGCGGAGCACCGGGCGGAACCAACGGTAAAGGAAAGACAGATTTTTCAGGTGGTGAAGGCGGTAATGCCGGACCACAACCATATTCAGGATCAGGTGGCGGAGCAGGCGGTGCCACGACACTGTTCGTAAACGGATCAGCAGTTGCAACAGCAGGTGGTGGTGGAGCAGGTGGTGGAGCGGGTAAAAGTTCCAACGGTGGATCAGGTATAAACACGAATTCAGCAACATCAGAAAGCCCAGGAACACTAGGGGAGGACGGTGCAGATCACTCCGGAGACGGTGGTGGTGGAGGTGCCGGAGGCGGTGGAGCCGATGGAGGCAAAGGTGGATCGGGTGGTTCAGGAGACAACGGTGGCGGCGGTGGCTACTCAGGTTCGAACCTAGTTCCATCGAGTGGATCAGAAGACAACGGATCGGGAACAGTACCGGGAGTAACATCACTAGTTATAGACAGTATTCAGTATTATGATTCAGGTGCGGCAGTAGGAACTGCAGGCAGTTCAGGATCGGCAGGGAATGGATTGGCAGTTCTTGTTTTCAACGTGGGTGTACAGGCCAGCACAAAAGTTGGTGGTGTATGGAAAGATATAACAAGCATACAAACAAAAGTTTCAGGTGCATGGAAGACAGTCACGGCAGGTTACGTGAAGGTTTCAGGAGCCTGGAAGGCACTGTTTAACTCAGGACTTAATTTCACACAGACAGCGGCTGGATTTGGAAATTCAAACGGTAACACTAGTTCAGGCAGTTCAGGTAGCGGCGGTGGTTGTTTCATAGCAGGAACAATGATCTCAATGCAGGATGGCAAGTTAAAAGCAGTTGAACAAGTGGATATTGGCGATGAGGTTTCTGTTGGTGGAAAAGTTTTTGCAACAGGTAAGTTCTTGATAGACAACTTGTATGACTACAATGGCATCCAGGTGTCAGGAACGCACATGGTCAAAGAAGACGGTGCATGGACCAGGGTTGAGGACAGTAGACTAGGTGTTTCTTTGGGAGATGACGAAGTGATAGTGTACGTGTTTGGATCACAACACAGAAGAATCATCATTAACAACACAGAATTTACAGACTACTTCGAATTAAGTGAACAACAAGAACTAGTAAATCACGGTGAAGAATTTTTTAGTAATTGGCAGGATCATGATAGACAGATACATGATAAAAATGTTAATATACTGAATGCTTGATAAATCATATTACCACGGACAGCAAGGCGAGTGTTTTAAACAGTTAGAAAAATATTTCCAAGAAATCAAACACGAGTTTGATTCGCAACCTAACAAAGTATTTTTAGATCCAGAAGACTTCTCAGATAGTGTTAGGGGACTTCCAGATGATTTTGATGACAAGTCAGGAGACTATGTTCATGGACAGTGGAAAGCATTAGGAGTACAGTCGGGAAAACACGAAGGACAGTCATTTAATGACTATCCCATGTTGTATTCTATACTGAGGAAATTTCCACACAAGACCAATGTAGCGATTATGACTGTGGGACCTGACACAAAGATTGGTAACCACACAGACAATGAAGGCGGGTGGAGATATCAGATGTGTCTTGATGATGGGGGTGGAGACAAAAGTGGTATGTATGTAATGAATTTGGAAACTAGAAAACAAGATTTATACACATGGAAAACAGGAGAAGCTTTTATTTTTCAACCAGACATACAAGTACATAATGGTTTCAACAACAATCCAGGCGAGAGAACTACGTTATTAATTGACTTTTTCAAAGAATCACTATACACTAAAGAGAAGTTTGAAGAATATTACCAACACTATTCGGAATGTTTTGAAGGGTTGGAAAATTTAGTGGATGTGTATGAAACAAGAAAACAAAAATAAGATAGCAGTAATAGGCCACACAAGAGGTATAGGCAAAGCCATATCTGATCTATACAAAATAAAAAAATATAAAGTTGTGGGATTAAGCAAAAGCAACGGCTACGATATTGTATCAGAACAAGAAAAAATAATGCAACAACTGGAAGGTTGTAATCTCGTTGTCATTAATGCTCATGACGGCAGGGGACAGTTGTCATTACTCAAAAGGATATACGGCATGCACACATTCGACGATATGAAAGTTGCAGTAATCACAAGCACGTCCGGGACCGACGAAGGGGCAGATTACAACGAATTCAAAGTGTGGAACAAATTTGAATATGTGCAGTACTGCGAAATAAAGAAAGAATTAATAGAATACATTAAGGAGTTACAAGAGGAATTAGTATCAAAACCCTTGTCTGTCTACGATATTTGTCCGGATGTAGTGGACACAGACATGACCAAAGGGTTGTGGGAACATCTACCAAAATTAAAAGCACAAGAAGTGGCTGAAGCAGTGCGTTACTGTTTTGAATCAACATTCAATGTCAATAAGATAGTGATACAAAAAAATGCAAGATAGATTATGGGACAGAGACAAGGACTACGACACACTAGTGAAGTGGTGGACTGACTGGCAGTTCGGAACAGTACCAAAAGAATGCTTGCCACCAGACGGTATCATTGTTGAACACGAAGGAAAACCTATTTGCGCCACAGGACTGTACATAGGTACAGGGACACAGTTTGCATTTATGGAATGGGTAGTGAGGGATAAGAATGCAGAACAACGACTAGTACATAAATGTTTAAAATTATGTATTGATCGTATAATGGAACTGGCCAAGCAAAAGGGTATGAAATTAGTATATACAGCAACAAAAGAACAGGCACTACATAAAAGATACACAAAATACCACAATATGGTGCTTACGGAGAGCAACGTGAAAACTTTCCTACGTGACCTAGATGGCTCTTATTCTGAGGATTTAACTTGGATATCAGACGATGAGCAGATTGAAAAGCATAATAAATAAGCATAAGGAGACATTTAAATGGCAACAAAACAAGAAGTAGCAGATTACATTAACGACAACTACGAAGCGGCCTGGACAGCAGAAGAAGAAGCAAAAATAGATGCTATGCTGAACCCGGAACTTGCGACTATATTAATCAAGTTAGTTGGAGATGTCAGTTTCTTGACAGAAGTCAGAGACAACACATCAAACTAGTAAGCTATGACATACAAGATTAACAACACATTTGGGACCTTATTGGTCACGTTAGCGGACGGAACCATTGACGTTGCCGCAACCGATCTTACACTGATCGGAAAAGGTTATGCAGGTTTCGGTGAGAAGCTGAATGAAAATCTTGTCAAAATGTTGGAGAATTTCAACAACACATCAGCACCGAACAACAAAATACAAGGTCAGCTTTGGTTTGATAAAACAAACAAAATACTGAACGTATACGACGGAACAAAATTCAAGCCAGCTGGCGGGTCGACAAATTCAGCGACACAACCGACAAATGCAGTGCTTGGAGATACATGGTTCGACACAACAAACACACAACTTTATGTGTACACGGGCACGGTATGGACTTTGATAGGTCCAACAACAGTTGCTGGATCAGGGGTGACACAGTTTACTAGTGAAATAGTAGAAGACAACACAGGTGTAAACAAGTCGATATTGAAAATGGTAGCCAACGATACTGTTATAGGAGTTGTATCAAACATAGCATTCACTCCGAGCTCCACTGAAACAAATGCGGCGGCTCTGATAGCGGCTGGCTTTTCGTCAGTGGCACAGGGTATACAGTTATCGTCATCGGTATCGAATGCTAAATTCAGGGGAACAGCAACAGACTCGGATGCACTGAACGGAGTGGCGGCGGCCAGTTACTTGAGATCAAATATCAATGACACAACCTCAGGAACGTTTGGAATTCTCAATGATGGAGGACTGACATTAGGTGGAGGTTCGGACGTTACGTTCTCATTATCGAGCGATGATTTGACCATAGCCCAAACTACACAGGACAAGGACATAATATTCACAGTGAACGATGGCGGAGCCACAAAAGAGGCATTGAGGATAAAAGGATCTACGGGAAGAATTGAACACCTAAGGGTGGGAGATATCACAGTTGATGGATCAAACATAGTTTTAAACACAACAACACTTTCAGTAGAGGACAATATCATAGAACTGAACAGGAACATATCCAACAACGCAGGTATGCCCAGCTTCACAGGATTAAAAGTAAACAGGGGTGAGACATCCGCGGCTACTGAGCAGAATTTATACTGGGTGTGGGACGAGACCTTCGCAGACGATGGCACGACCACCCATGGAAACGCAGGTGGTGCCTGGACAGCATTCAAGTCAGGTGGTGGAGATGACGAACTGTCAGCCGCTACACTAGTGGACGTCAGGGCCAACATAGTACATGCAACATCAACATCGGCACAGTACGCTGACTTGGCGGAAAGATATGCCACGGACACTCCTTTGGAAACTGGAGAAGTGGTGATCCTGGGAGGAAACGAAGAGATAACGAAATGCATGGAAGACAAGTCTGATGCAGTATTTGGCGTTGTATCTAATGCTCCGGCATATTTGATGAATTCAACAGCAGGCAACAACGACACACATCCGGCAATAGCACTGAAAGGACGTGTTCCGGTTAAGATTACAGGGCAGGGCCTAGCAGGCGATCGTGTGGTATCGGCAGGATACGGAGAAGCACGTACGGCCAGATCGGGAGAAGCAACCACTTTCAACACCCTGGGCAGACTAATCCAGGATAAATATAATGAAGACACACAATTAACAGAGTGTGTTATAGGAGTTAAATAGATTTATGGCATATACGGCAGGTGATACAATTTTAGACGACGAGTTCAACACATTTGTGACGCCTTCAACGTCACCATTTGGGTACAACCATATCGCAGGCGTAGGCGCAACAGTTTACGGACTGGGACAGGCAGAAATACCTCCAGTAGTAGCGGCAGACAACACAGTCACAGCGGCACAGTGGAATGCACTTCTTACTGGCATGGCAAATGTTGGCAGTCACACCAATGATTCACTGACAGCCAGGACAGCAGTAACGGCAGGAGACACCATTGGGATCAAGGCGGCCATAGTGGCAGACCTTGCATCATTGGCGGCAGAAGTGGCAGGCGGTAGCACAAGTGCAACGGATCTGACAACATCATCAGCACTGCAGACAGTGACAACAGGATCAGAGGGTTGGAACTCAACAGCCACACAGGAAGTTACAGCCACATTCGCAAACGCCAACAACATGAGATTTTTCTTCAACGCTGGAGGCAAGATCAGGGTCACGGTGGGCATATCTGCCGCGGCTGAATCTAGCAAGGACACATCATTTAAGGATTTGGGTACTGCATTGGGCAACCTAGACATAAATTCACTGACAAGCACGAGATCAGGATCAGGTGAGACACTGACCACTAACGGACTTGCAAACGGTTTCCAGGACCTGAACACGGGCTACGCAGTACTAATCAAACTTACTTCAGACAACAGCAATTACACGGGCAATCACATAGTGATGTCCGCCAAGACTGGAGGTGGTGACGGAGACAGTGGTAACGCAACGTCAATCACCATCAAGATGGTGGCTACGGACGGGGCGGCAGACGATCAGTACACTGCCGGTAACCTGAACAGTGTTGCGGCCGCGGCCAAGGACACTCCCAAGATGGTGACCAAACTGTTCACGATCACTCCCAACACCGATGGTGGACTTGACCCGGTGTACGGCATATCTGGATCAGCGGCAACCAGCAACACAGTATCATAATAATTTCCAGCCAACTGTTTGTGCAATTAAATATTGTTCATGCAGGTACGAATATCCACAAAGAACAATACACAAATTATGTGCAAGGATCTCGATAGTGAGATAGTAACGCATAACCAGACATTTGAATTGGCGCCAACTTGGCACAAGATCATAATCCCTTTACAGAGGACAGATGTTACTGACATAGAGATAGGTGGGGAATCCATAAAGCACTGTCTGAATTCAGGAGTCAACACAGACAATGGTTACGAGATATGGTTGCACGGAAACCCGGCAGAATATTTCTCAAGGATATCAAAGTGCATAGCACAAGAAGACCTGCTTAGATTCAAAAACTTAAAAAACAAATACTTGATCACAGAGAGCTGGAACGAGACAGTGGAGGGAGATTTCATACCAACCAGTGTCAAACAATTTTTTGCCACAGGAGAAGGTCCTTATTGGTATCCCAAAGACGATTTCCATAACTTACCATACATAGAATACGATGGTGATGTAGACACTGACATAGAATTGGACGAGGACCTGCAATTCATAGACACGAAGTTCTATGGCCAAGGACAGTGTAAGTCACTGAAACCCCAACCAGTACTGCCAACCATTAGATTGGATCAGATAAAAAACCAAAAGCTGAGGAACACCATGCAACAGTTTGGATTTACAGATATATTACAGATGCAGTATGTGGAGTTGCAACCAAATTCAGTGCTACCCATACACAGGGATGACTTCACCTACGAGGATGGTAAGAGCATCATAGACGGCCCGACCCAGTTGTACTGTGTGCTGTCCGGAGACTCCAAGGGTATAAAATTTAAATTCAAAAACGTAGGGCTGATAGACGTCAGCAAACCTATATTCATAAACAATTGTAGGTTCGTACACAGCTTGGTGTACACTGGTAACATTCCACGTGGTGTGCTACTTGCATACGGTATCAGACAAGCAAGATAATTTTTTAGGTGTTGATTTTACCAATAATTAATTGTATAATTGTGTTATGGATATTGGCTCTTTAAAAAAACAATCGGATCTCTCTTACAGCATAGCGATCGCAAAACGCAATGCCCTGGAGAAAGCACATTCACGACAGATAATAGTGTACAATGAACACATCTTCCGTGCGGATCCACACACTATCTGTGTTGCTAGGACACTGAAGGAAACACAAGACACGTTCTTCATCCTCGACACAAACAACAATCCTGTTGAGATAACAGATCCAGGTGATTTCTTATCCAAACTGATTGAAAGAAATCAAGAGAGCCTCAATTCGTACCATCAGATGTACAAAACATTTGAAAACAAAGGTGACTGATGACTCGAGGCGTATTACTATTCTGTTTTGACACGGAACACACAAGGTATCACAAGATATTGGAGAAGTGTGTGCATCTGATCAAGAAAAATCTCAAACTGGAAATAACAGTAGTCACAGATCACGCAACTTTCAAGAAAACAAAGCCCTTGGGTTTCATCAATTACAAGTTCATAGAGCCTGAGCCAGGCAATTCCAAAAACGGACAGGTATGGAACAACAAAGACAGGCACATGGCCTATGAGCTATCGCCCTACGATACAACACTGGTTATAGACATAGACTATTTCTGTTACACAGACAATCTCTTACAGTTCATGGACACTGTATATGATTTCCTTATACCGGATCAAGCACACGATTTAACACAACGCAACACTTTCCACCAACGTGTGTGGAGTATGATACCCATGGTATGGGCGACTGTGTTTATTTTCAAGAAGACAGCAAAAGCCAAGCAGATATTTGACATGATCAAGTATGTGAAACAAAATTATCCATACTTCAATCAACTGTACAGAATTTTCGCACAGAACCTACGTAATGACTATGTGTTCGCTATTGCACTGCAACAGCTGAACGGATTTGTTGGATACGACACGTTTCCATTTGCACTGTCAACACTGCCACCGGACTGTGAAATAGTCAAAATGACAGATAATGGCATAGCCTGGAGATACAACGATCAGATAAACTGGACAGAACAACAGGATGTGCATGTGCTGAATAAGGAGGTTGCTGATGTCTAAGGGATTTTTATGGTTCGCACAGAACAACGACACAACAGACTATGTTAGATGTAGTATAGAACTGGCTAAGTCAATAAAACAGCACAACAAAGAAAATGCAATCTGTGTTGTAACAGATGAAAAAAGTAAATTTGAAAGTGAATATGTAGATGTTGTTAAAATAATGAACACAGACGAGAGTGCAGATCACAAAATTAAATGGGCAAACGAATATAAAGCATTTCAACTTTCTCCGTTTACACACACAATAAAATTAGAAAGTGATATGCTATGGACAACGAACACAGACTGGTGGTGGAACTATTTGTGGCAACACGATCTCGTGTTCAGTGTTGATTGCAGAGACTACCGGGACAACGTAGTCAAGGACAAGACCTATAGACAGTTGTTCGTTAAGAATCAGTTGCCAAACATCTATAACGGACTTATGTATTTTAGGAAAAGTACACAAGCACAGAAATTCTATGAGATAGCAAAATATATAGTAAAGAATTGGCAAGAAGTCAGAAGCAAGATGTTGATAGCATGTCATGACACATATCCAAGTACAGATGTTGTGTTCGCTCTGGCGTACCGAATAATGGATACAACAATGCAACATTTGATTGATTACGAATGGTTCAAGTTTATACATCACAAGCCAGCGATTCACAATTTGAATGGAGTAAAGGATCATAATCAATACCTCTATCCAAATAAGTCAGGTGACGCATTGTATCTGGGGGAAACACGTGTGAGCAGGGTGTGGCACTATCACGACAAGGAGTTACATGTCAGAACTTCTTAAAGCATTTCAGAATTTGCCTCCGTTAACAAAGAAAAAACATTTTGTGACCATACAGGGCAAGACTGTTGAAGTGAGCCTAAAGAGAAGTCTGGAAGTGTTACAACACGGAGCGGAAGCCTATGTTTGGAAGGGAGACGAGTTTGTTTTAAAACCCAAACCAACAACAAAGACAACTTATAGAACACTGCAAAAGGACGACAGAGGATATGATTTCCTTGATGGGGATATACACTGGCCTGACAAGATAATAGATGGAGGGGTCACATGGCAGAGAGAATCAGAATAAGTGATCTAGATTTCGTTTACATCAGCTATGCAGAACCCAACAAGGAACAGAACTGGGCAGATCTAAAGAACAAGGTGCCATGGGCAAAGCGTGTGGACGGTGTAGAAGGATTTGATTCTGCACACAAGGCCGCGGCAGAGCTGGCAGAAACAGATTTTTTCATAAGTGTTGATGGTGATAATATAATAGATGAACAATTTTTACTGCAAACACTTGATTGGGAAAAGACCAACAAGAAAGCGGTACACAGATGGAGAGCTAAGAACAACATAAACGGCTTAGTGTACGGTAACGGCGGACTAGTTGGATGGGACAAGGAAACATGCCTCGAAATGAAAACGCATGAAAATTCTATCACAGAAGAAAATCAAATTGATTTTTGTTGGGGAGTACCTCATGAAAATTTACATAATTGCTACTCAACCACTGTTATCAATGCAACACCACAACAGGCGTTTGTGGCAGGATACAGAGAAGGTGTAAAAATGAGTACAGAAAAAGGCAAACCTATTACAGCAAAAAATTACAATAAATCTATCTGGAGGAACAATCTTAATATTTTGAGTACATGGTGTACAATAGGTGCAGATATTGATAATGGCAAGTATGCCATGCTGGGTGCAAGGATGGGTTGTTTCTACACTGTGATAGAACCAAATAATGAATTTTTTAAGATTAGGGATTTGACCGAACTAGAAAAATATTTTGCAGAGTTGGCAGTAGAAAATGGTAACATCGATGAGGAGTTACAGTTGTTCGGCAACAGTCTAAGACAACAACTGGACATACCGATTGCAGAATACTGCGAAGACGACAGCAAGTTTTATAGATTTGTTATGCCACAACACAGGAACAAAGGAGTGCAAGATCGTGAGTACCAGTAGTTACAAAACAGATGCTCTCGAAGCCAAAAAGAAACTAGAACAGATTTCTCCTACTATGTGCCTGGCCAAGTGGAACCAGACATCACTGCATCTGCCCACGGGACTGACCAACTCATGCTATCACCCACCACTGCACGAGATGGACGCAGAAGCAGTCAAGCTGAATCCCGCCACACTGCACAACACAGCAGAGAAACTGAATCAACGACAACAGATGCTCCAAGGAGAACAGCCTGAGGGTTGTTCATACTGTTGGAACATGGAGAAGACCGGGGAGATGTCAGACAGGCACTACAGATCCGGTGAACCATGGGCCATGCAGGACTTTGAGGATATTAGAAAGAATCCAATAGACGAACATTGGACACCGAGGTATGTGGAAGTGAACTTTAACAATGCTTGTAATTTGAAGTGTAGTTACTGTTCTCCACAGTTCTCAACCACGTGGGGCAAGGAGGTAGACAGGTATGGCCAATATCCCACATCTCCTCCCCACAATTCACCAGAACACTTCCAGGGCAGACGTAAGCCCATACCCAACAGGGAGGACAATCCATACGTGACTGCTTTCTGGAAATGGTGGCCCACACTGTACAAGAATCTAAAACATTTCAGAATGACGGGCGGTGAACCCATGATGGATGTCAATACCTACAAGGTCTTCCAATACATAATAGACCACCCAAAGAAGGATCTACACTTGAATGTGACAAGCAACATGTGTCCTGCAGACAAAAAGATAAAGGACAAATACTTCAATATGGCACAAGAGATATGTATGCAAGAGAAAGTAGAACACATGATGCAGTTTGTTTCCGTGGATGCTTACGGTAAAAAAGCAGAGTACATACGTAATGGATTGGACTTCAACTACATGATGGACAACGTGGAGGAATTCCTAGAGCGTATACCTGTGCGTAACTCGATAACGTTCATATGCACATACAACAATCTAAGCATCACAAGTATGGACAAGCTGTTGGAGAAGATACTGGAACTGCGTACAAAGTACAGCAAGACCTATCAGAGGGTGTGGTTTGACGTGCCACTGCTGAGGCAACCCGCATGGCAACAGATCACACTGCTACCAGAGTCATACCAGAGCATACATGAGGACAACATAAAGTACATGCAGGCCAATTCCGGAGAGGAGAACGGGCTACACATATTCAAGGACTTTGAGATTCAAAAAATGCAACGCAATCTAGCACACTGGCAAGAAAATGTAGACACAAGTACGCAACAAAAAAAGAACTTTTACGCATTTTTTAACGAACACGACAGAAGAAGACAAACAAACTTCTTAAACATATTTCCTGAGATGGAAGAATTTTACATGGAGTGCAAGAACACATGAGTATAATTTGTCATGGATGTAGTTTCACAAGATACAAATGGGCTTGTTGGCCAAACTTTGTGAAATGGTTTACAGAGGCCGAGGTGCACAACAACGGATTCAGTGCCAGTGGAAACGAAACTATTGCAAGGGGAGTTGTAAACAGTGTGATGAAACATAAAAACATAGAACATATGTACATCATGTGGTCGGGATCTGACAGGTACGAAGTAATACATGACAAGGAAGAAAAGCTAGAGCATAATCTTGCAACATATTCGAGATTTGATCCAGACTTCGATTGGTGTGTATGGTTTGGTGGACACCCAGATATTAAAAAACATAAGGAATATCAAAAACACTTCTTGAACGAAAGACACAATTGGTACAGGACACTGGAAAGGATATTGTACACACAGATGTTTTTGGAGAAACACAATGTAAAATATACGATGATGGTATACAAAGCAGATGTATTACAGCACAAGAATTTATCAAATTCAGAGAATGCTTTGTATAAACAGATTGATTGGGCAAAATTTAAGTTCTACAAAGATAAATTAGGAATGTGGGAATTTGCACATGAATTATATCCAGAAGAATTTGCAGAAGCAAGTGACCAACATCCTTTGCCATTAACACACTACCACTGGGTGAAAGACATAATGTTTGAAAGTGATATTGAACCACCCGAAGGGGAATACAGGAAATTGACACAATGGAAGATCTTGAATTTAAGAAAAAAATACTAGACACGAAGTCCGCAAGTTTCTGTGGAGCTAAGTGGTACAATGCAACCATATGGTTGGGCAGTGGTATGACCACGAGCTGTCACCACCCATTACCACACAAGATTAATCTGGAAGCGATCAAGACCAATCCTAGCGCCATACATAACACGGTGCAGAAGAAAGAAGAACGTAAACAGATGCAGTGTGGTGATAGGCCAAAAGGTTGCGAGTACTGTTGGAAGATAGAGGACATAGACAGGGACAACATCAGTGACAGAGTTTACAAATCTAAGATATTTACAAATGATGATCTAGATACTGCATACAACACAGATTACAATACAGATGTGAATCTAAAAACACTAGAGATAGCATTCGACAGGACCTGCAACTTTGCTTGTACGTATTGTAATCCTGCGTTTAGCTCTACATGGGCAAACAATATCAAGAGGCAAGGACCATACACGGGAATGACAACGGACGGTCGTAATCATTTCACCCATGCACATGATTCAGCAGAACCATACAAGAAAGATGAAAGCAATCCCTACGTTGAAGCATTCTATAAATGGTGGGAAACGGATTTACACAAGAGCCTAGACGAATTGAGGATCACAGGTGGAGAACCTATGATGAGTCCAAACCTATGGAGACTTTTAGACTGGATAGAAACACAGGGAGACAAGATGAATCCTGAAATGCGTATAGCGATAAATTCGAACCTAGGTGCAAAGCAGAGCATCATAGATAGATTTAAAACGAAACTAAAGGGATTCAATAACTTCCATCTGTACACCAGCATGGAAGCAACATTTGGACAGGCAGAGTATATTAGGGATGGGCTAGACTACGGTGAATGGTTCTCAAATTTCTTACACATGATGGTCGATAAAGTACCGTCAGAGATCCACAACATGTGTACGATCAATGCACTGTGTTTAGAATCACTGCCCGAGTTATTAGAAAAAATTCTTTTCTTTAAAAATGCAGGTAAGGTGTATGGAGCAAAGGTCAACTACACACTGAACATATTGAGGTTTCCTAGCTTCCAATCACCGCTTGTGTTACCGGATGATTTAAGGAATAAATTTAAGGGTGACATACAGAAGTTTTTAAATAACAATGTGAAGCACTTAGAACACATGGAAGTTAATCAAACACAAAGACTGATAGACTACCTAGATGTTGTCAAAACACCACACGCAGGTGCGGCCACGCAGGAAAAGTTACAGAAAGATTTCAAGACATTTTACAGTCAATACGACAAACGGAGCGGAAAAGATTTCGAAAAGACTTTTCCAATAATAGGAGAATGGTATCGTGGCATATGATTATGGCGCCAAAGAGCCTGAGAAATTAAAGATAAAAGACATGACTCCTAAAGAGAAGGAGTTGTTAATCGATAATGATGCATTCTGCATGATGCCTTGGTTACACATTCATGCATTTCCAGACGGCAGGGCATATCCTTGTTGTTTTGCATTAGACAAATATCCTGTTGGGGATCTAAACAAAGATTCCATGGAAACGGTGTTTAATGGCAAGGACATGAAACAGCTCAGAAAAAACATGCTGGCCGCAAAGCCAAGCAAACAGTGTGGCAAATGTTATGACCAAGAGAAGTCGGGATTCTTCTCACTACGTCTAAGTTCAAACAAACACTTCGGACACAACATAGGCATGGTAGAGAACACACAGGAAGACGGCAGTGCAGATTTCGTAATCAAGTACTGGGATATAAGATTCAGTAACTTATGTAACCTTGCTTGTAGGAGTTGTGGTACATGGTTCAGTTCAAATTGGTACGAGGATCACAAGAAACTTACAGGCAGTCCACCCAACCATGCAAAGATCCTAAAAGTGGGCAGAAGTAGTAACGACATATGGGATCAAATGCTGGAGCAGTTTGAACATGTAGAACAATTTTACTTTGCTGGTGGAGAACCGATCATAATGGAAGAACATTATAGGATATTAAAAGAATTAGATAGACGTAAAATGTATCATGTGAGATTAATTTATAATACAAACTTCACAAGAACAAAATACAAAGACATTGATGTTTTAGAATTATGGAAAAAATTTGATTCAGTTTCAATTGGAGCAAGTCTAGACGCAGAAGGTGCCAGAGGGGAATACATGCGTAAAGGAACTGTGTGGAAAGATGTTGTAGCAAATAGAAAACGTATGTTAGAAGTTTGCCCAAATGTTGATTTCTACATATCAAGCACAGTGGGATTGATTAATG
>Ga0307488_10000162_pt1 | contig 50376 bp, 54 predicted proteins | sample SB02metaG_FD_202248 | JGI IMG/M metagenome (GOLD analysis project Ga0307488, IMG submission 202248) | Sea-ice brine microbial communities from Beaufort Sea near Barrow, Alaska, United States - SB 0.2 | ecosystem: Environmental > Aquatic > Marine > Coastal | place: USA: Alaska | collected... | reverse complement strand
CGTTGAACTGCCATTATTTGAATGTCAGCATCGTCTGTATATACATACACATCCCCTTTGAGCTCATCAGGTATGATATCTGCGGTATGCTTAAATAGCTTACGGTTTTTATGTGGGAGTCCCTTGGAGCCTTCCCTTGCTGGTATTATTATTTTCATAATGCTTTAAATTCTTCTACACTTATCTTTGGAAGAGATTCTATTTTACTACTTGAACTTAAGTTATATAAATCTGCTCCTAATTTTTTAAGCTCATTTTTAATGTGATCATATCCCCATTCTAAATCAGTTATGTAGTTCATTCTTGAAAGGGAATGGGGTCCATCTTTCTTTGAATAGAAATGTCCATCTGTAAAATCTACTCCTACTATTGCAATTTGCCTTGCTCCTAATTTATATGCGATATTAATCCCAGTGTATGGTGAATTTAGAAAGTGATCAACTTTAGTAGGATCCGCTAAGTTAGGTGCTCCCTTTGCTCCTAAATCAAAGTTAATTATATTTGGATGCCTCCATCCTCCTACACATGTGAATAGGTGTTTATAATCACCTTCATTAACTATCTTTTGTCGATGTGAATTGAATCTATTAGGATGATCTGTCACTAAATTATAGGTAGGTGAAAATAATTGAGGCACATCATTTACCCCAATGGTTATGAAATCTTTATGATGAGGTTCAAAATCCAAGAGCGACATTCCGCACCCACAGACGACAATCTTCGCTCCTTCGTGTATGTTATGGAAGTCTACTAATTTTTTATTCATGATCGGTGCTGTATTTTCTAAGAACTCTATCGTAGTTACGAAATCCTCCTCGGATATCACTGAATCCTTCTCTTTGGTAAGTAATGTATGGTTTATATAAGTAGCAGTTAACTCTAGCTTGAACTCGTGTAAATATATTATCAACAGGAACATCCATACGTCTAATTTCACTGATTAGCAACTTACGAGTGGTAGAATTCACGGCATAACTACTAGTTGTGAGTAGTTTATCTGCTCTATAAATATTTGGAGCTTTTTCGTTAAGTGTTCCTTGATTATTTGCTCCTAGGTATAATAAATCCCAATCCGTCGGCGTATTGTCCCATAATTCTTCAAATTTACCCGTGAATCCTCTTACAAATTCAATATCGTCTTCTAAAATAAGGATATTGCCTAGATTGTTAGATTCCGCTTCTTGCATCACTTCCATGTGGCTTAATAAGCATCCATGTTCACCTTTATTTATGAATTTATTATGACTATATCCAGTTCCTGGATTTGCCGAATATCGAGTTACATTTATTCCTAATTGCTTGAATAAGTTATAAGATCTTTCCCATCTATCTGTTCTAGAATCTAGATTAATGCAATATATTTTGTCAAACACGGTGTTTATGATATTCATGTTGATTTCTTGTAAATATTTTCGAATTCTTTAATTATATCCTGCGGTTTCCAATATGATTCCATCCATTGTCTAGAGTTTCTTCCGTTTTCTAAAATAGGATCGATTCCACCATCTATTAATTCTTCAAGTTTAGATTGTAGATCTCTAATCCACACATTAACAAACGGGTGAGTTGGAGTCTTAGTTGCTTTCACTATAACGTTCTCAATTGCAGGATCCAATGAGCATATTGTTAATTTACCAAGAGCTAATCCTTCTAATCCTGATCTATGATAACTTGAAGTTACACATTCATCAATAATAATGTTGCACTTAGATTTACGTTCAATACATTCATTTAATCCAACTTTACGTATTACATCTACGTCAACAAGAGTTGGATACTTTTCTTTAATCGAATTTAATATTCTAATAGTTGCATCGTATCCCTTATCGTGCCATTGTCCCATCTTTGTAGTTCGACTTGGAGAATATCCTATTCTAATTTTATTATCAACCCTATTATAATTATATACAGGATCGTTAAAGTCTATAATGTTTCTTACTAGCTTACATGTTCTGTATTCAGGAAGTGTCGCATGATACTGGGCGATCACCAATCTCGTTTTGACTGGAGACTTTAAATCAACCTGAAATGGCTCACTGTGGTATTGTATTATCCTATTTGCAACTCTAATATTTCCAGGTATTTTGTTATGACAATGTAATAATGCAGTTCCTTCTTGTGGCGTAGGATTAATTGAACGAGGTCCGCATACGTGAGATACAAAGTCAGTTGAATACTTATTGATACAGTCAGATAACACGTCCGGTGCCATTGCGATTGGACTTGCCTTGAATTGGCAAACTTTAATTCTCATATAGTGTATTAATTTTAAAACCTGTAACCAATTCTTTTATACAATATTAAATAACTATAGTTTATATATTTTTGAAAGATTATTACAAAATATTAGAAGTAAAGAATACTTCAACTTCTGCGGAAATTAAACGGGCATATCGAGCTATGTCAAAGCAATATCATCCCGATGTTAATTCAAGTAGTGGAGCAGAAGATGTGTTTAAAAGTATATCAGAAGCATATGGAGTATTAGGAGATCCTAAAAAGAAAGAAGACTATGATCTATCAAGGAACCCTATATCTAATGGAGGTAGACATGGCACATCATTTGAAGATTGGGTAAATAACTTTAGCAAAGAAGAATTTAAAGGAGGATTCAATAATACAGGAAGACATTCATCTCGTCGAGGAGGATTCAATAGCGAACGAGGAACGAGAATGCCAACTACTGATCATCTTAATATAAAGGAAGACAGAGAAGTAGACTTAAGGGATTTAATGCAAGGAACATCAGTTAAGGTTAATTACGATAGATGGACGGTTGATGGTAGCTTTAAAAAGGATAAATTATCTAAGACTCTAAATATTCATTTAGATCTAAGAAAGAAACATACGACAATTCTTAAAGTAGGAAGTGTATATTTTATAAAGATGAAACTAGAAAAACTAGGTCATGAAGATATATTCCAGCGTGCTAATATATGGGGAGATCCGGAAACGGTATTATTAGTTGGAGATTATTACTTAACTTTAAAAATAAATGTTCCAGAAGATATGGAACTTGAGGATGAAAATGTTATTCAATTTATAGACATTCCTCTGTATAAAACATTATTCGAAGGGGAGAAAATAAGGATCACAACATTATTAGATAAATCATATGATGCTGAGATATCTACACCTAAGAAGCTAAATGATTTAAAATTCAATATAAAGGACCAAGGTATCATGTCTAGCGCAGGCATACTCGGTAATTATATTATACGATTTAATATCATCCCACCTGACTTATCAGAAGTCAACGAAGATAATTTAGAAATTATCAAAGAGTCTTTTATCCAAGAATAGAGGCAAAAACTTCAGTTTTTTCATACAAGTCTGTTATAAATAATAAAAAATTGCAGACTTTTGAAAACTAATCAAGGCAATAATTCCTTACAATCAGCAAACTTAGACGATTACGTTCTATTGGTTGAAAATATTGGACAGGATTTACGTATAAACGAGAGTTCAACACATGGTAATATGGTCCTAGAAGGCGTATGCGCAGTGTTTGAAGAAGAGAACAATAACGGTAGAGTATACGCTAAAGACGAATACTTACCTCACTTAAGTTACCTTAATGATAAAATCACAAAAGGTCAACTAGTTGGAGATTTAGATCACCCACCACATTTCGACGTTACATTAAAAAGTGCATCACATATTATTGAAGCATTAAATTTTGACGGTGGAAATCAGGTAATGATTAAACTAAGAATTTTAGAAAACACTCCAAACGGAAAAATAGCTAAGGCTTTATTAGACGGAGGAGTTAATCTTTCAATTTCATCTAGAGCAGCTGGTCAAGTAATGAATGAAGGTAGAGTTAAACTTCACAAGATATTCACTTATGATTTAGTTGGAGAGCCTGGATTTACTGCTGCTATTTTAAAGAAAACACTTAATGAATCATTAAAAGATAACTTCCAAATGTTAACGGAAAGCTTTGATCATTTAAAAGCAGATTCATTCGTAAACAAGGAACATTTAAACGATGTTTCAGAAAGTTTAAATTATAGTGATAATTTTAAAATATATAAAATAAATAATCCTATAGAATCCGTATTTGAAGATTTTATAACACCAGAAAATAATAATAATACAATGGCCGACAACAAAGATTTTGTAACTAAGGAGAGTATGAATAGATACACTGAGGTAGTTAAAGAAAATTTCGATTCATTAAAAAGCGAAATGAAGAATTTAAAACTTAATGAATCTACTGAAGGAGGACAAGACCTCAGTAAAGTTGTTTCGTTTGTAAATTATTTAGCTGAACATTTAGAAGGAGTAATTAATTATTCAGATTATCTTTCAGAAATGGTAAATAAAAACGTATCTTATACGGAGCATGTAGCATCAACTACAAACAATGCTATCGAGTATACTAGTTACGTTGGAGAAAAACTAAACACAACAATTGGTCATAATGACTATATTGCAGAGAAATTAAATCAATCAATTAACTACGCTGAGTATTTGAAAGAGAGCTTAAACGGTTCTATTAACTATCAAAACTATTTAGCTGAAGAATTAGATGGATCAATTCAATACTCAGAACACATTGCTGAAGGAGCAAATAACACTTTACAATTCGCTGAATACCTTGGAAAAGGAATTAACGAAAACAGAGAGTATTCTCAGTATGTAGCAGGAAAAGCTAGCCAAGGAATTGGTTATACAGAGTATTTAGCAGAATCATTAAATGAAGGAACTGCTGCACCTAAACAGAGAAATCTATTAGATGGAGTTGTATCTTTAACAGAATCAGCAAATGTAGATAAATTAGTATCTAGTGTAGATGCAGTTATCGCATCAGTTAACTCTGAATCTGCAAAATCAGTGTTAGAAAACAGACACCCATTCTTAAAAGTTATAGCTGAAGATAAAAGAACAGCGTTTTATGAATTACCTACTGAACAAAAACAAGCAATTGTTGAGGCTCTTGGAGCATCAGTTTGGTTCTCAGAAAATGATGTACTTGGAATTATGGACGCTGTTGTAAATGAATCAACTAAGGATATTCCTTTAATCGTAAAATTCATGCCTGATACATACAAACCAGTATGGAATAAGATGAATGAAAATGAAAAAGGTAAAATATTCGCAAAATCTCAGTTATATAACCTAAAGACAGCTTATCAAGTTAAATCTTTTTGGGACGAACAATCGAACATCCTAAGAGGAGTTAATGAAAGAGTTGAAATAGAAACACAAAACATAAAAATGCAAAAACTTAACGAAAGCCAAGGTACAGAAGGTATGATAGCCGTTAAAACGGTGGTTGAGAATAGCAGAGGATATTCCTCAAATTACTTAGCAAATCTTTCGAGACAAGCTAACAACTAAAAATAATCATTATAAATAATGGCACGTACTAAAATTTTCAGACGTTCAAACGATCAATCGATGAACAACACGTGGAAACCAATTTTGGAATCTCACGGAGCTGATATGGAAAAAACACCTTGGTTAGCAGAATACGCTCACAATCACGCAATATTTGACAATACTGACGCGATCTTTGAGCAAAATGCACCAGGTCAATTCCTACAGACTCCAGGAGCTTTACCAGGAATGGGAGCCGCACAAGCACCAACTCCGGCTCAAACGCCGTTTGCTGGTGGAGTAAAAAATGGATATGGTAGCACAGGAACCGCAGCAAATCAGTCAGGTTCTGGTGATAAATTCCCATCTCTTTTACCAGTAGCAATACAAGTTGCAGCTAAGACAATAGGTTTCGACCTAGTTCCAGTTGTACCTATGGATTCTCCAGTAGGGTTTTTACCTTACTTAGATTATCTTTACACTGGTGGTAAAACAGACGATGAGTTTTCTCCATATATGGTAAAACTAGTAGGAATTACTACAGATGATCTTGTAGGATCAGGTGTAGCTAACATTGCTACTGCAAATCCAGTTTCTGGTGAAATTATCGTCTTTAGTGCAGCAGCATCTGGAGTATACCACTTCATTGGTTATTCAAGAGTAGACGGTCACGCTATCATCAAGGTAGTAGAAGATCCAACAGGTACTACTTCGGTAGCAGCTGATATTAACGGTAAAGGAATTGCAACTATCGGTGCAGTTGCTCCAACAGGAGGAACTACTGGTAATGTCGCAACAGCTGATGTACAATTAGTATCTGCGTTAGAGAATCAAATTTCCGGTTTCACTGGAACATCTGATGACGATTACGCAACAACTGATTTTCAAGGGCCCTATATGCCAGCAACAGGATCTACACCAGGATCTATGTCAAGAGAAGCAGGTGAAGGTTCAAGATTCAGACAAATGGGTCTTAGAATGTTTACTAAATTCATTGAAGCTGATACTGACCAAGTAGCAATCTCTGCATCTGTAGAGCAAATCCAAGATCTTAATCGAGTTTGGAACTACGACGTTATCTCTATGTTAGAGAATGTAGCAGTAAATGACCTTGCACAGTCAATCAATAAAAGATTAGTGGATAGAGTATTCCAACTAGCAGCAACTCATACAACTGAGATTGACCTAGTAGAAGGTTCTAACCTTACTAGACTTGATTTGCTAGCTGGAACAGGTGGATTTGAAAATGTTTCTACATTACAAAGAAGATTAGTAACTAAGATTCTTGAATTAGCAAACTTAATTTATCACAGAGGTAGATTTGGAGCTGGTACATTCTTGGTAACTAACGGACGAGTAGCATCTGCTTTAGCTGATGTATCTGGTTATTCAATCGCACAAGTTCCTACGGACATGGGCGGAGTAGCTGGAAACTTATACCCAGCGGGTAAAGTTTACGGAGTTCAAGTGTATGTAGATCCTAACCTTTCTTGGGGAGATACTCGTATTTGTATCGGAAGAAAAGGTGCTGATGAAGAGCCTGGAGTTAAATTCATGCCTTACATCATGGCTGAGTCTTTACAGACAATAGCTGAAGGTACTTTCTCACCAAAGATCGGGATGAAATCTCGTTACGCTATCACTGAAGCAGGATGGCACCCAGAAACGCAATATGTAAATATGACGGTTCAAGGTGACTTAGCTACTTTAACTGGTGGAGCGGCACCAACTAACACTCTTTAATCGATAGATTAAACGAATATAGTTAAACTAAAGGACGTATCTCAGATACGTCCTTTTTTTATGCTTGTTTTTTGGATAAATAACAATATATGAATTATATTAATAACTTTACAACCTGGTATATGATGAATGAAGCAGCCTCATTAGATCAAATTAATAAGATTAATAGGGCCAAGTCGGGTATTAAATCTGATGTAATTGAAGGTCTTAGGAAATATTTAAATGCTCGTGTAAAAGTAGGAAGTGGCCCTCAAGGAACAATAGCAGCAACATTTATTAATATAGATAAGCTAAAGGGACAAGCAATTGAGGCAATTACACCTCAGCTTGATTTATTAATTAAATCATATATAGAATGTGATGGTGGAAAATCATTTAGGAAAGGATCTGAGAATTTTATAATATCCTTAAAGAAACTCTTAATTAGCGACATTGATGGATTAAGCTGGATTATAAAGGGATCTATTGGGATAGCGATTAAATCTGCTAAAAAATTAATCGGAGGGGATCCTAGCGTTGCAGTAGAAAATATTATTAAAGGAATAGTTAACACTGCATATGGGACGGTAATTAGGATGCCAATTTTCATACAAAACTCTATTACGAATAGGAAATTATTTCCATTCCAACAAGAAGAATATAAGGACCCTGGAACAGGAAAAACAGTTCCTGCTGGAGTTGCATACAAAGGATCATTCTGTGAAGACTCTACATCTATAAAGGGAGATAACTTTTCTATTGACTATAAAGTATTAGCAAATAAACATGTTCAAGAAATAGTTGATAAGGTGATGTCACTTTAATTACTTACGATTGTTTATATCTTCGTCAGTGAGGATGCTCTTAATACAATGATCATGTTCTATATAATCTAGAAGACTCCTAAGGAAGTTTCCACCTTTAGTTAACGTATTATCTTGTTGATTCTTTCCTAGTACAGAGGATATTGTTTCTCCTCTACGTCCAAATTCATATCCACGTTTCTTAATGAATATATCATTAAATAAATCAGCTGCAATAACATTACCTAGAATATCAATTGCCTTAGTTGTAGAATAAAACCAAATTTTAGATTGTCTGAAATCTCGATAAATAATAAACTTAAGTATTGCATATAAAGATACAACTGGAAGAATCACGTATAATAGTGTTATCGCCACGATTAAGAGTAGCAGATCGATCATTAAGTAAGATTATTTTAATACTAGGACAATGTGTATTTACCTGAGTATATTATTATTTATCAATGATTACACTTCCTATGATGGATATAATCTCTTATACCTATAATTAAGGTAATAAGTCCTATTAATCCCATGGTTAATCCAAAGATAGGATGGTGAATAACCTCGTCTATAAGAGTAGTGGGTTCCCTATGGTGATCTATTGAATAACTAACCAATACCATGGATTGTGCAAATTGTATAATATGTAAGGATCCATGTAACATATTTAATATACCTAGTGATATTAGTGTGAAGTGTTTCATTACACGGCAATAGGTATGTTTTTCCAATTAGGGAAATATTCATAGTTCTCTATTATAACGTCGCTAAACTTGTAATTGAATATATCATTTGTTTTTGAAATACCTTTAGTATCGCAGGTATTGCTTGATATGCAATCAAGCAATTCAAACTTGTCGGACTTTTTAGCAAGAATTATTCTATCTTCTATCGTCAATTCGTCGTTCAACATTAGAGTTGGTGCAACATGTTTAGATGGGTCTCGTGCTAACTGTTTCTTAACAAATTCCATATGATTGTCGTAAATATGTACATTTGTTAAATCACCTACCAGTGTACCTGGTACCATGTTTGTTTGTTGTGCAAACATATGAAGTAATAGTGCGTAACTTGCTATATTGAATGGAAGTCCTAAAAATGCATCTACTGAACGTTGATGCCATTTAAGATATAATCTTCTGTTTGGGATATTTTGTCGTGTAAATATATCGTCTCCACCAAATTGTTGGTCCATATAATACATAGGATTTGTTTCTTCTAATATTGTCTGTCTCTCTTCAACAGACAATTCCTCAGTATATAATTCAAATGCCCAATGACAAGGTGGTAGTTTCATTTGTGATATCTCACCTACATTCCAAGCACTAACCATAATTCTACGAGAATCAGGATTGTTGTTTAATGTGTCTATGGCGTTTTGGATTTGATTGATTTCTTTCGGATAATCCACCTCATTTGGTGTCATCGGTGGGCATTCCCATTTTACCCATTGCTTTCCGTAAACAGGACCTAACTCTCCATTTTCAGATGCCCACTCATCCCATATTGTGACTCCGTTATCATTCAAATATTTGATGTTTGTAGAGCCTTTGAGGAACCATAGTAATTCATGGATAATTGACTTAGTGTGTAATCGTTTAGTAGTGATAAGCGGAAACCCTTGTTCCATATCAAATTTAATCTTGTAGTCAAATATTGACGTTGTGCCGGTTCCTGTTCGGTCTGTTTTTTTCTTACCATATTTCCAAATGTGATCTAATAGTTTGTGGTATTCGTGTGTTGCTTGCATAATCTATGATTGTTTAGATATTATATCAATTATTGTAGCTAAGGTTTTGTCTCGGACCCCCTTTGGGATATCCTCAGCGTTATAACATTCAAATTCAATATGTGTATTATCTCCAGAAACAAACATCACGTGATATTGCTCAAATAACTCAGGTACCTCTAATCTAGTGTTTGCATATATCTGACCTCTCACTTCAGGATTAGTATTACCGTTTAATCTTATTATAAATATAGGCTTAATCATGTTGCTTTTATTTTATGTCTATTGTCATCACACCATTTAATACAGTCAATAAGCCCAGGATCTATTTCTTCAAGGTACATACAATATGCTTTTGACCAAACTAAATCCCTTGACCACGATAAATTTTCAATTTCACATGGAGTATTGCATGCTTCAAAGTAGCCATGTCCTCCTATCGTTAACGTATCACATACTGCATGCATATATTCTGTGTGTTTACATCGCAATTTACCTACCCAATCGGGATCATGTTTGCGCCATTCTGCTTGTTCTTTGATGTCTACTAGTAATCTTGGAACTAATGTGCTAAACACTTCTTTTATAACTTCTGCGGAATCTCTACGTTTGCTGAGATTAAGAGCTTTAGTGTAAGGAGTACTATGATGTTTCCATCTCAACTTAGCTTTGGATTCTGAATCAATAAGATTAAGGTATTTAATATACATAAAGGAATACGAGTCTAGTTCATTTTGAGCTCTCGCATATCTCATGAATTTATCTTTTTGTTCTTGAGTTTCTCCTCGTACTACTTTGCCGGTACCGTTTGCCCAATCAATAAAGTCTTGGTGTTCCAACCATCCCGATTCAAATGATGTTTGATTATTAGGGTTCATCCAAACTCGATTATCTCCAATAGATCCACCGAATATTACAGGAAACTTCTTAGCTAATTTATGAAATTCACAATCTTCCTTAATTCCATCTGAATTCATAGGATCAATGTGAGCTATAGTTTCAATAAGTTCAGGTATTGATCTTTTTTCAATTGGCTTTTTAAATAGCGTTAATGTTCTATTAAATATTCCCATTTTAAATGTATTAATGTATATTAATTATACTCCTTTTTCAATACCCTTTTAAGATCATTTAAATCTCCAGTATACATATCAATAGGTTGAACTTTCTTCATTTCAATTAATTCTTTATTTTTTTCAGCCTCTTGACGAAGTAGTTCTTCGTATTTCTCTTTAGTAAGAGTATGAATAGGCATAGAAAGTAAATATCCATAAGATCCATCTATCTCATCGAACTTCTCTTTAGTTAATACATCAATTATCTTTTGACGAGCAACGTTGTTAATTTTAATCTTACCATCAATAATCATTTTGATGAATCTTGCTTTATTCGAAAGGAATATAAGTTCTTTCTTTAATTTGTCAATTATAAATGCTTTTCTTTTAATATAGTACTTCATTCTAAAAGCTACAAAGTATTTAATGATCTCGCTTGCGGTTTCGAATATCATTAACGTTCCAGTTTCATCAAGTACTGTGAAATTCTCAGTCTGGCGCTCTTCCATCTTCAAGAATCGTTTAAGCTTATCTCCAACTCCTAATCCTGACATATCAGATCTACTTAGTTTAATAGTGTAGTTGATATCTGACTTGCAGTTATTTTCATAAGTGGCGATTCTTCGACTGTCTTCTAAATCATTTAGGTATTTGTCAAACTTTTCATATGTTACAGATGGTGGAAGTTCGGTGATATCTATTGTAGTTGTATTTTTAACAGCATACTTACCTCTAAACAACCATGCCGACTTTGCATCAGAGTCCTCGTTGGTAACCACTTCACCATTAAATCCATTGATCCATGGAGCAGGCTCTTTGAACCGCTTACCGTTTAATTCCCTAAGACAGCATTCAATTAGATCTAAAGGATTCCTATTTAATATGTTAGTAGCAAACCCTACAGCAATTCCTGATGATCCGTTTAATAAAACAGTAGGAATTATTGGAAGGAAGTATTCAGGTTCTATCTGGGACCCTTCTTCATGCCTAGGTGATAATAATTCAAAGTCCTTGTATAATAATCTGAAGTTCTCATGTAGCTTAGTTGAAACATACCTAGGAGCTCCAGCTTCTGGAGATCTTAGTGATCCGAACTGTCCAATCTCTTGAAGTAGTGGCATAGAGTTCTTAAACTTCTGTGCCATTCCAATAATTGCTGAATTTAACGAAGCGTCGCCGTGATGATAATGTGCATCTGCTGCAATTCTACCAGTAAGCTGAAATACCTTGTATGGTTTCTCCGTTCCATTCTTCCAGACTTTATCTGCAATGTAAACAACTTTACGTTGTGTTGGCTTTAGTCCATCAATTACAGATGGAATTGCCCTAGACTCAATAACATAAGTAGCATACTCACGATAGTCCTTATCTAAATATTCAGTGACTGTTGCTTTATTCATCATTTGTATTTATAATTTTAAATATATCTCGTGGAGAAACAAGTGTGCATTTCTCCATGATCTCTTTAATTCGCCTCTTAGGAATATCATAATGGTCTCTATGAAACCAGCATCGTTTTATATTTAGTTCTGCTGCCATATTATGAAGATTTGATATTGAATATGGCACACATATCAAGTGCCTCATATTATCACAGTAATATATCATAATGTTGTTTTTATATATTTTTTCATATTAATAATTAATTACTTTTACTTGAATTCCTTTTTTATTTGCTATATTAATCATGTGCATAGTTCCTCGACTTTTGCCATCCCAAAATGCAACCAATGCGTCTGCGTATTCTGCCATCTCAGTATTTCTTATATAACCTGCTCCCTTTTTAAATTTATCCCAATTTGCAGGAAACTGCTTGATTGGATAGTTTCGTGTTTTTGCATACTCTTCTCCTAACGTATCAGCTCCGCTTGCAGCTCCACTTACGATTTCAATATCGAGATGTTTACATTTGGATAAGTGATGATCCATGTTTTTCATTACTAAACGAATGTCTTTGAAATCTCTACCACCTGCAATAATTACTTTCATTTTAATAGTTTGTCTTTACGGGGTTGTGAATCTTTTCCGAACCAATCTTCTAAGGAATTTTTAGCTTCCTTATCGTAAGTAATTTCTACCACATTTGGGTCAGTTATTATCTTTTCATACTCATCATCTTCAAGAGCAGCAAGTCCCTTTTTATACTCGATTTCCCATGATCCTATATTTGAAGTAAGTTTAACCTCCCATTCTTTGAATTCATCGTTTGTATAAAATGTATGACTCTTATTTCCTTTCTTAACGACGACGAGAGGTGTCATAACTTTAAATATAAATCCCTGTTCGAATAGTTCTGGCCAATATTTAGCAAAGAAGTTCATTAATTGGGCAGCAATTGAGTTACCATCGGGATCTGCGTCTGTATAGATATACACCTTTCCATAGCGTAAATTCTTAGGTTCCTCACCTAATTTTAAACCAAGTGATCCCATTAGGCCTTTTACTTCGTCATTTTGAATAACTTTTGAATTAGGTAATTCATGGACATTTGTAAATTTACCCTTTAATGGATATGCTCCCATCATTTGAGTATTTCTAAATTTACGTACCGCAGATAGTGCGGACATTCCTTCGTATACTCCGAGGATACATTTAGACCTATCTCCTTTTTTCTGAGCATCTATTAGTTTTTCAACTCGTCCTTTATCAAGAGACTTGTTTAATTTTCTAAGTTCTAATCTTTCCTCTGCAAGTTGTTTTCTTTCAACCCAATCAAGGATAGATTCCATGATTTCAGATTTAAATATTTGTTTAGCTATTTTCTCAGTTACTTCGTGAGTAGTCTTAAATAATCTATGTTCCGTTATTAATTTCTCTTTGGTTTGAGAACTAAATGCGGGATTTACAATCATACAATCAATAAACAAATACAGATGATTTCGAATATCACTGGGCTTTACTGCAACCTTATGTTTCTTAAGAATCATTGCTCTTAAATGATTGATCAATTGATTATTGATATAGTCAACGTGAGTTCCGCCATCACTTGTATGAACTGAATTTACGAAGCTTACATTGGTGAATCCGTCAGTTGAACTTGAGAATCCAACCTTCCAATCTTTTGATTCTTCGTAAAAATATTCCCTTTCTCCCGTGTATAGTTTAATATACTCTTCGAATTTCTTAAACTTTAATTTGTTGATTGTTTTCTTTCCATCTTTAATAGTATGAATATGAATGTATAATCGAGGGTTACATGCGGCGGCATCTAGACATCGTTTATAAAGAATCCTATAAGTCTTGTCGTCAATTACTTTCATTTTGAACCGTTCTAGATCTGGCTCATATGTAATTTCAGTAAATCCCCTCTGTCCATCTGATATCTTAGGCGTAGACCGCTTGCTCATGTTCTTGGTAAAATATTGTTCGAATCTTTTCTTACCGTCACATGTTTTAATCGTGAACTTATTACTAAAGATATTTGTTAACGTTGCTCCAACTCCATTGGTCCCTGCTGTATTTCTATCCTTAGTATCATCAAAACTAGATCCTGCTTTTAGATTTGAGAAAATCATTTCAGGAATCCATTCATTATGAACTTTATGTTTTTGTACCGGGATTCCGCCGTTATCCCATACTATAATAGTACCTGCATCAAGATTGAATGTTACTTTAATTTCGTTTAACGATTTAGATTTCCTATGTTCATCAACTGAATTAGAAAGTATCTCGTCAAATATTTTAAGGAATGCAGGGTTGTATGTTACTGATTCATATGATATCTCCGTTCCGTCATACAAATGATGATCTCCAGTATGTGGTGTGGTTGAACCGACGTACATATATGGTCGATGTAGAACATGCTCTCGATCAGTTAGCTTCTGATATTGTTCTTCTATTTTCTGTTTTGCCATAATAAATTATACACTATTTTTTAATGAAGTTTCAAATGTATATTACTTATTTAATCGCTTTATTATAATCGCGTCTCTAAAATATTTTGGAATCTTCCTTTGTATTATCTGGTCAAAGCATGAATCTAATATGTAAGTTTCAGCCCAATCGTCGTCGTTTCGTATTGATCTACCATACGACTGCATTACTTCTATAAGAGTTTTCCAATTATACCATTCAGGTTTAGTATCTAATCTTCTTTTGATTTTGCTGCTTCTTAAATTTGGGAATGGAACTTTAACGATTATCTGAAATCTCGATAGATTATCTTTTAAATCTATTCCGTTCATCATTGATGGAGAAACTAGAACGGTCTCAAATTCTGATTCCATATGATGTTTCAGTGATTTCTCACGTGTTGAAGAGTCGTGGATAAGTAATCTATCATCCTTGATATTACGTCGTATCCAATCGCTAAATTGATAATTACCAGAGTGTATAATTCCTTTATTATCTTTGTTCTTAAGAAGAATCTTCTTCATTACCGGAATTGCTGTCTTAAATGTTTCCTGCTTATCATAGTATGACATTTTTCCAAACTTAAGATATATGATTGGTCGCTTACTTGCTTCAAACGGACATGGTAATTCTAGATACGAATATTCTTCTTTTTTTAGTCCCATTAAGAATGCCATCATTTCAGGGTCTAGTATGGTTCCTGACATTAATATTACATGATCGTATTTATTAAAGAACATCTCCTTCATGTATTCGTTTCCCCATATAGGCTCAACTAATATCTTAGTTTTGCCATCTTGGTCTAATTCCTTTTCAAATACCCAATTATGTTGATAATTATGCTCATCGTTGATAAATCTATTGTACTTACACATTGTTTTATCACAAAGATCTGCTTTATTTACAAGTTCAGCTCTTTTTTTCTTACCTCGTGTTTCTTTGGCATCTGCGATACATTCCTCTATGTTGCTAATTAACTTTGGAATTATTACTTTAGATACATAGGTAGAAAGTTGTATAATATCTTTAATTTCGCTAAGATCTGCTGACATGTATTCATTCCATATCCCAAGATTAGTTAAACTTCTTTCAGAAAAAGTAGATGCGATAAAATCACAGAATGCTTCTTCAAACGAGTGAGCTTCATCAATAATTAAGACATTAGATCCTCTTTCTGCTAATTTATCAGGAGCATACATCGTTAATGCTGTAAGTAAATGATAATTAGCTAAACTTATACGTTCGTGTTGAAATTGGGCTTGTGCTATATTGTGAGGACATGTTCCGCACCTTTTACCCTTTACTTTATTAAGGATTTTAGATTCTCCGCAACTCATTAGATTAGTTCTACACCAATAACTTCTACTTCCCTTGAGTGAAGCCATAAATGGGAAATCATTAGTATATTGATCCTGTAATAACTTAGTGTTGGTGATTATGTCGAACTTAGCATCTACGTTTACTTCCTTTGAATACCAATCTGCAATCATAACAGCGGCATATGATTTTCCAACTCCAGTAGGAGCATCAATCATCATGAACTTTTTATCCTTATCAATTGAATCCTTTACAAAATCTAAGATTTCAATTTGTTGTGAACGTGGATCGTAGTCTAACTTTATGTTCTTCATGAATTAATAATATTTAAAAAATAGGCAGCTAACGATTTTAATTAACTGTTGGCTTCCGCCGCTTTTTTGACTTGCTCGATTTTATCATAGAGCCTGTCACATCTGGAGTCAATCTCTTTATGACAGATACTGACTCCTTCTTCTAAATCGGATCGATTTTCATCGATCATTTTGTAGATATTCTCTACTTGTGTGTCCATGTATTGAACATCAACCTTACTTTTCAACTTAAAAAACGCAACCACGATAGCCGAAACTAACGCAACTACACCTAGTGTTGATAAAACTGATACTATAATAATTAATTGTGTTTCCATAATATTTGGATTATTTTTAGTGTCAGCTGCCTATTTTTAATCTTCAGTATCATCGATAGCGATACCATGTTCCTTTCTATATTCTAATTCTTTAATGTAATATTTTCTATGAGGATGATCCTCTGGTACATATGGAATAGATGCGGTGACCCACTCATCATTCATTTCAAATAATTGAGCTGATCTATGTTTTCCTTTACCTGTTTTTCCATATCCAGATCTTCCGATCTTAGTTCTAATTTCTTCAAATGTAAATAATTCACCTAATTCAACTGGTTCAACTTGGGTCCATGCCGCTATGTGAACGATATGTGAATGTTCAAGGGTATCGGGATCTACTTGGTAGCAAAAAGAATACATTCCATCAATATGATCAAAGAATATTAATTCTCCTTTTTTTATATCTCGGGCACCAGGCGGAACATGTACTTTAGATTCTAGATTATTACCATTTTCCCATTCAACTTGAGCAATTGATTGTTCTAAGTCTATTTGGTCTCCGGACTTTAACCCGGAATATGGTGAAGGTTCAATTTGAGGAATAATTCTAACATAAGATTTGTTTGGTATTTGATGCAGTTCCATATTTATTATATTTTTAGATTATAATAATAATACTTAAAAAGTTACAAGGATTAAAGATAAATAATAAAAAATAATCATGATATCATGAAGAAGAATCCTGTAATGAATTATAACTCTTTTATGTCTGCTTTTAAAAGCGCAGAAGGAGGTTACTCTAAAAAAGCGAATATAGCTAATAAAGATGCCGGAGCTAAGAAATTTAATCAAGAGCTTTCAGCTGCGTCTATTAAAGGATCTGGAACTCCTCAATTAAGCAAATTTACTAAGGAACATTTAGCTAAAGTAAAGAATATCAAAGTAGTAGGTAACGGATCAAAGAAATAATCTAACTTTAATGAATCGAGCAATAGGAAGTTTTGAAGAGTTCTCAGTTTTTGAAAAGAAAGGGGATCTTAAGAAATTAGTAAATAAAGAAGAGGACGAAGAATTAACAGTCGGCGATGCTAAAAGGATTGGATCTAAGGTAGCTAACATGGACGGACTTGAGAAGAAGAAATATGTTGGTATTATTAATTTTCTGGGAGCATCTTGTAAAATTTATAACACACTTTGGAAAAACTACACCAAAACTAGGGATAGAAAAGAAGCAAAAGAAAAATAATAATATAGCTTAATAAAGTTTAACAAAAGTGAGATCTGTTTTTCAAATCTCACTTTTGTTGTGTTAATAGACTAGTATTGTAAAAAACAACATAAAGAAATCAAATTTAAAGAAACTTTATTGTTGTTTCGAATAAATAATTAAAATAATCTATATAAAATGGCTGGATTACCACATTGGAATAATTCGCAAGCTGCGACTAATTATTACGAACCGATCTTTAAAAATCAGTTTGAAGTTATAATTACACCACCTAGTGCGATTACAGATAATGTTGAACTATTAGTAGAACAAGTAAAAACTATATCAGGTCTTCCTGAATTGTTTACTAAAGGAGCAACAACACAGGGTTACAAATTTGCTAAACGCGCATTTGCTGACGGTGTACCTAACGATACACTAACTACCTTGACTATCAAATTCGAAGTTAACCTTAACGACGAGAACAATATGTATGTTTATAATACATTAAGAGGATGGGGAGATTTAATATATGATCCACTTAACGGTAGACAAGGATTAAAGAAAGACTACGTTGGAGAAATCGCAGTTTTTATATTCAATAAGGCTGGAGATATATTCAGAGAATTCAAATTCAAACCTGCATTCTTAGCAGAACCACTTAATGCAATGGATCTTGATTATATGGCTACTGGCACAACTGGTATCTACACATTAGATGCTAAGTTTATTTGTGATACTTACACGGAAACTAGAGTTGGTCAAATCAACATATAAAAATAATCATTAATAATAATGGAAATATTTGACGTTAAAAGAAAAGATGTCCATAACTTTGATGATTTTATGGATTTAAAAAAGCCAGCATTTGGTGGACCTTCATCAGGTATGCTATTGAAAGATGGTAAAGGTAAATACGTAAATAAGGATAGAAAACTAAAGGAATATCAGCGAACGGTAGATAGACACGATTCTAATAATCTTTTCAATAATCAAGTGTACGACCCAACGTATAAAGCTATGGGTGGAGATAGATCAACACACGTAGACGGTACGAATCCTTATGATTATAAGGACCCTTACGAAACAATGGGTATTCCAGTAGTTGTTAAAAATGATAAAACAAACGAACATAAGTGTAATACAAGTTTTGCAGGTTTTGTATTAGAGTCAGACCATCAAGTGAGAGATTACGTTCCATCTCAACTCGAAAGTGACGACGACGATTGTAAGTGTGACGACGACTGTGAGTGTAAAAAGTGTTCTTCTAAAAATTAAGATATTAGAAGATGGAAATGTTGAGTGTATTAATACCCGTACTTACAACATTAATAGGAGCTGGCACTACTCTTATTGTTATATGGTATAAGAATAAGCTTGATACAGATAAGAATAACTTGGAAATATGTCAAGTTTCTGAATGTATATTAGAAGACACGGCAGTTCTTGAAAAACTAAAGGAGGTATTAGATTTGACTCATTCAGATCGAATATGCATATTTTCATTTCATAATGGTGGATATTATTACTCAGGTAAGTCTATGCAGAAAATGTCAATGTCGTATGAACAAGTAGATAACGGAGTATCTAGCATACAACTTAGTAAGCAAGATATACCTGTTTCGGCATGCATGACTACTCTACAGCCATTGATGTTAAATGGAGAATTTTGGAGTGCAGATACTAAACAATATCCTGAAGGTTTGTGTAAATATCATTTATTAGAGGATGGTGTTAAGTCAACTTACTACTGGCCTATTATAGATATAAACAACAACGCGATAGGAATGTTAAGACTTGATTATGTTAAAAGGAAAACTAAACTAGCATCTGAAGATCAAGCATCACTTGAATTACTATCTAAGCAGCTTCCAGGATACTTAACAAAATATAAGGTAGATAGCTAACAGATATTAAAGATTAACAATATTTAATTGTTTTATCCTATCTAATCCCTCGTTATCAAATTCCTTTGGCTCAATTAGGGTATATTCAAAATTTATTGGATGGTATTCATTTTCAATAAATTGAATTGCATTCTCGATTAAAGTAATAGATAAATTAGAATTTAAATATATAATATTATTATACTTCTTATTTTTAATGTAAATTGCTTTATCTAATAATTTCTTAATTTCATAGTTTATCAAAAAAGATTGAACCTTGTTTGGAACTATGAATTTTGAATTAAACCTATCCTTAATAATCTTATTCACGTTTAGAATGTAATCTTCTTTGCTTTTTTTTAGATAAACAGAGGTGAAAGATCTAAATTCTCTGATGAAAATTATCCTAAGTGTTCTATCTTCAGTTTTTATTTCTTCTTCCTCCATGTTAGTAGTCAAATTGTTCTATGATTATGCCAGATTCCTTAAGAATGGATAGCCCTGATACATCTCTATATTTGTCTTTGTAAAATACTCGTTTTATTCCAGTTTGTATTATAAGTTTACAACATTCTTTACATGGAGATAATGTTACATATAATGTGGATCCATCTGCGTTGCCAGAATAGTTTTTTGCTAATTTAGTTATAGCATTAGCCTCAGCGTGTAAAACGTACCAGTTTGAATTACCATCTGCATTTTCACAATCATTTGAGAATCCGCTAGGGGTTCCATTGTATCCATCAGATATAATCATTTGATCTTTTACGATAAGCGCTCCTACTTTCTTTCTATTACAACACGAGTTTCCTGCCCATTCGCTTGCCATTTTTAGATAGATCGAATGTTTCTTTAATTCCTTAGCGTTCATTTTTATTCTTATTAAGTGTTGATAATACTTTACCAGGCATTAGGCATGCAAATATTATAACTATTGCAACCCATTGAATAAATGTGATTTCTATATTAACTAATTCAAATAGAAAAAGTCTATATGTACCGAAGCAAATAGCGGCCAGTGCCGCTTGTCCCATACTCCATGATAAAATTGCTCTTACTTTTCTACCGAGTATTGTACTATATGATAACTTCATCTCTTATATTATTTTGTATCCAATTATAAACATCATCTGTAACTACTTCATTGTTTGAATCATAATGTGACTCAAGTAACCGTAAATCACTTGAAGGTTTACCGTTTTCAGATATTAGATTAATCCCTATATGTGGAAAGCTAACGGGGATGAATGGAAGATCAATCATATCTTTTACTAAATCAAAATGTCTTTCATATATGTGATAGGAATCAGTAACGTGTGTATATGATCCTAGTGTCAAGTTAGGATATTCATACTTTAAATGATTTAACATTTGTTGTTGTAATAAAGTAAAGAAGGCGATATCAGTAGGTGTTCCCAGGATTGCGTCATTACTTCTCATGTTAATATTTAATAATAACTTATTATCTCTAATGTGAAATATCCCATACATTGTGCAGACAAAATCTTTGCTATCGAAATGCTGATGCTCAGGTAGGTTGAAGTGCATTACTGCCTGTCTCGTGTCTTTGTCTTTTAATAGCGAGTTTAATGCCCATTCATATTGAGTGGTTCCATATCTATTTTTCTTGTTAAACAGCAGGTTTCCATATGATGAATTAATAGATCCGTCTTCATTTTGGATTGCTTTCCAGAATCCTGCGTATTTACTAATGAATTCAACATCATCTCTACCTAAGAAATACCAAAGCAATTCAGCGGCTATATATTTATACTGAGACGATCTTCTATCATTATTATAAATTGAAGATATAGGATCTGAAAATTCAAGTGCAACCTTTAAGTTTTCCTTAACAGCAAGATCCCTAGGTCGAGTTTCATATTGGGCATTATTATACAAGTCAATTAGACTGTCTTTATATACTTCTGCGAATGTTTCTCCTTTGAATACTTTCATGTACTACGTTATTTGTTATTTTATACTAGTTTACCACCGCTGGTTCTTGCTCTTGTCTAATATTAGATGATACGGTCATCTCTGAAAAGTGACTTGGCATCGTTACTGATATACGTTGGTCAAAGAATTCCTCTGGAAGAGTCTCATGTGAAACGACGAAGATTGTCATTTTATACTTATCGGCATATTCTCTAAGAATCTCAATTGATTTATAAACGTTTTTCTTATCTAGTCCTGAGAATATTTCATCTAAGAACATTACGTTCATATTATTGTGTTTTAACTTAATTAATTCAATGAATGATAGTAATACAATTAGATTCATTTTCTTGCGTTGACCTGTTGATAAACTCTCAGGTGATATATCCATTCCTAAATATCTAATAAGAGGATTGAAGTCACTATCAAATTCGAAATTGAATTTGAACTCTAATCTATCACATAATTCAGAAATTCTATTATTAAGTAACGGAATAACTCTATCAATCAATACTTTCTTGATTCCTCCATCAGATAATACTTCATCTAGCATTCCATATAGTTCTAGATTATCCTCGTACTGCTTAGAGTCAATCTCTGACTCTGAAATATCAGCCTTGATAGTATCTATGATTTTCTGAATAGATTCCTCCTGGTTATCAGGTTTAGTTGCATTGGACGCTATTAATTCCTTTTCTAGTGCAGCTATTTCACCATTAATCTTATAGAATATGTCTTTTTCAACATCTTGATCCTTGGTCAGATCGTGTATTAGATTTATAGCAGTCTGTTGATTTTTTCTGATCTTTTCAAGCAATATGTCCTCTGCTAGTTTCTTTTCTTCAATTGACGTTTTAATTCGCTGAGCAGTGTCACCAGTAAGATCACTTAAACAGTGTGGACATTGATTATTTTCAAAAATAGTCAGCTTTTTGTCAAATTCTGTAATTCTAGCATTACAGTTAGCCGATGCCTGTCTAAATTCAGTAGCCTTAGCTGTAATTCCAGCAATTTTGTTCTTTATTGTATCATATTGTGCTTTATGTAAATTCTTTACTGTAGTTTTAGTAGTAATATCTTCATTTATCTCATTAGATCTATCAACTACTGCTTCTTCGATCTTTTCTCTAAGCGCAGTAAGTTGTGATAGTGAAGAATCTAGTAATGTATTGTTCTTAATGATAGTTGAGTCAATTATATCTAAGCTTTTTTGATTCTCCTTAAGATCTCCCTTAATATTAGCTCGCATATCAGTTAGAAGATCAATACCAAACATAGGATCGACTATTTTTCTCTTATCTGCTGCACTTAAGTTTACAAATGACTTGAAATCATCAAATGATAGACTTATTGTGTTACAGAATATTGGAAAATTAAGATTTAACAATTCAGACTCTACAAATTCATCTATTTTTCTCTTATCTGGAAGATTATATGGAGATCCATTCACCTGTATTGAACTGAAGTTGGGATCTATTCCCCGTTCGATAATTACCCTATCTCCTTTCGAGGTTTCAAACTCATTATAAGTATAGGCATTCTTATTTATCCAATTTGGAATATCCTTCATCTTACGAATCGCAGATTTACCATATGCAGATACGGTTAATGCTTCTTTAATAGAACTTTTACCTGCACCATTCTCTCCGGTTACTAATACTAATTGAGGTTCAGTACTGAACACATATTCCTGTAGATCATTACCATACGATATCAGGTTCTTCCACATAAATTTTATAAACTTCATTATTCGTAGTAGTTTTTTGCGTTCTTAATATTGTCATGTACTTCTTTGAATTTAGCTGATACCTTTGCAGATAAATTAGAAGGGATTTCTCTATTCTTCATATAGATTTGTAATACTTCAAAAATATTATATTCATATGACTCGTCTAATACGATATCATCGTCTGAATCATTGTCAGATTTATAAGGATAAAATTCAATTAATCTATGTCCACTATCCTTAACTAGTTCTACGAATTGAGTAATTGGAAATACTTTAGCTAACTCACTCGATATTAAAATGTCGACGAAGTTATTGTTGAACATTTCCTTAACTTCTGATAAACTTTTGTTAAGTATATCATCTGCTTTATATTTAACAAACCTAGGAGATACGGTGTTTTCGATGAACTCCTCAATTATATCAGGACCCTCTACGTTAAGTTTATAGTATCCTTTAATGTTCCCGTGATCTCCTCTATCTAGTTGATAAGGAGTTCCCAGATACGTCATATTCTCATATTCTTGTCTTATATGAATATGACCAGACCATATCTTCTTAAAAGATTTAAGTTCGTTTTTATGTAGACCATGTTCAAGTTTAACCCATTTATTAAGTCTAAAATCCTTGATGTCAGCATGACATACAATATAGTCTGCCTTGCCTATGTATGAAGCTACCTTTCTAGATAATTGTTCAAAGTCATGTTCCCATGGAAGCATAAGCATTTTATGTATTCCATTTATATTTAGAACGCTAGGCTGTTCATGAACAAAAATGTTATTGTAAATTGCAGGAATGTCTTTTAATGAGTGTACGTCTGTTCTGTCTTTGTAATAAACATCATGATTTCCTAGAATAATATGAACTCCACGTTTAAATGTTTCGTCGAATATTTCGAATATTTCACGAGATCTATCGGCGATACGAATGTTACTAGATTCCCTAACGTGGTTCCAATCGCCTGCTTGAATTATGGCATCATGTTTAGGATCGAATCCATCTGCTATGATTTTAGGTATGAACCAATCAATTAGAAATTCTCTTTGGATATCAAACCATTCGTTTGAATTATTCCTTACTCCGATGTGTAAATCTCCAAGTAAGTAAATGTTTCTAATGTTGTCTAAATTCATATTAATGCATCTTTCGTTTATTCATTTTTCCTTCTAAAAATCCGTACTTCTTATTTAATTCCTCGACTAATTGAGCTTGAATTTCAACATCTAAACTATCAAATATTTTTCTGTAATCCTTAATTTGATCACTTGAGTTAATGTTTATAATAGAAGATAATGCTTCTAGCACGTATATTGGATTATAAAACTGTTCCTCGTATTCTTCAGATTCCATCAATGTTAAAATCTTACTAAAGCTCCAGTTAATTTCATCTTTTGATAATTTAAGCTTAGTATTGCTATCAAGTTTGTGTAACATGCTCCTAAGATCTTTATCTGTTTCAATTAATTCGAATATTTTAGTTACTCCAATGTTATAATCTAGTGTTTCCTCGTATTCATATACGTCCTTTAAATATTTGTCAGCGTAATTTGAATTTACAGTAATTGAAGATTGATATCGATATTCATCGTCTTCTCGTAATCCCTCGCCTGCTTTATATCCGTTGTTAAATATTTTATCTTCGCGTCTCTTTTTACTTAATTCTTTTTCTTTCTTTTTATCTTTATCATCTGACATTGTTTAATGATTATTTTATATCTGGTCGAATAATGTAGTGTAATCTGCATCACTCATTGTTGTAGCAGGAGGTAGTGCATCAGTATTGTTAGTTAATACGGCTATGTCAGTAGATACAGGAGATTGAATTTCTCTCATTTCTTGCCTAACTTCATCAGCAATCATATTTGCGTTATCATCATCACTGTAATATTCGCTGTTCATTCCGATTTCTTCCTCTAATCTGAAATGATCTTTATTCATTGCATAGAACTTATAGCTTTCTTCGTATCCATTATCACGATTTGCAATAACTTTAATTTTCATTCTTCCTTCAAGCGGACTTCTCATTAATCCGTATAAAGCATCAACTGTGTGAACTAAACCAAATGATTCAGCAACTGAGTCCATTCCTAGATCAAAGTTGTCTACATCATCTCTTCTAATTTGTGTTGCAGAAATAACGCACCATTCATTTCTCATCGCTACTCCTCTAAGTTCTTCACATATACATTTAACTTTCTCATATAGACCAGCTTGATCTTTGATAGGTTTAAGTAAATTCAAGTAATCTACCACAATAACTTTGAATTTCTTATTAAGTTTTGTTTCTAATCTAAGGAAGTAGTTTTCTATATCAATAGCAGTTGCTCCTCCAGTAGGAAATTCAACTACTTCTAAATGTCCAATTTCTTTTCCTGAATCCTTAAGTTCTTGAATTTTATCAGCAACCATTCCCATTTGAGTGTCGTCATTGATATTTTCATAATCATCTTTTTTAATGTTTAATATATTAGAACCAATCCGTTTCATGTATGATCTATCAGCTAACTCAACTGTTACTAATCCAGTGTTATTTCCAGCTAAGAACGACCTAGCGGCACAGTTTCCAAGTACCATAGATTTACCGACCTTAGGTCTTCCTTGGAATACTACTAACGTTTTAAGGTTCCATCCTCCACCTTGTGTCTTATTAATAAACTCGAATCCAGAAGGAGTTCCAACCTTTGCAATTTGAATATGTGATTTAGGGTCTAAGAAGTTTAGTCCCTGTCCGGCATTACTAAAACTCACAGATAATTTACCATTCATATCATTTCTGATCTTGTCGGTAATTTCATCAATATTGTCTGGGTTAATGGCTGCGGTTTTTAAATAGGCTATTATATCAAACATTGTAATATTCAGATTCCTAAGCAAGGTAAATGCCTTTACATATTTGTATAGATAGTCGTAACTATAATCCTTTAGATTAAAAAAGAATAACTCGTCAAACTTTTCGTCATCTAAGAAATAGTTATTCAATACTAAGAAACTTTTAAGCTCAGTTCTATTTGGAATTTTAGCATACTGCTTGAAGAATTTAAGTGCGAATTTATATACTTCCATTCGAGTTTCATCATTAAAGTACTTTGGAAAAAGCATCGTAATTAATTCCTCACGAGATAGCGAAGCATGATTATGAGGTTTTAATTCGTTCATGTCATTATCCGGATTTAGAACGAAGTTCCATACCATTGTCTCTAATGAGTCTATATTTTCAGTAAAATCTATCATTTAATTTACATTATAAAAATTGGTGAGCATTGTTTCAGTTATATACATTGATTTATTTTTAGGTTCTATCCAGTTATCAGCAATCATTTTCTTTATACTATCAATTGCGTATGATTTGAATGTCTCTTCTTTCAGCATATCCCCAAATACATATTTCAATGTTTTTGAGGTAAACTTAAGAGTATCAAAGGAAAGTTCCTTGCTTTCATTAGATTCTATATCCGATACAACATACTTAATCAGCTCAAATGCAATGGAGTCCTTGTCTAAAAAGGACTCCATTAAATGCATATTGAGGTGGTATTTTAATTTGGTAGATTCTTTAATCTTCAGATTCATCCTCGTCCTCCATTTGTAATTCAATCATTTCAGCAGCTTCTACATCAGCTAGTGAACTGTATTTAAATTTAGGTTGTATGACGTTTTTATCTAATTCATCGATCACAGCGTCAGTAAATACTCGATCGGTAAATATCTCTCTCCAAGGTACAATATCTCCGTTAAACTTGATGATAAAGTTACGAGCTGCCGATTTCGGTAAGAAATAGAATTTTTCTCCGTCTACTTCAAATGGAGAGCATGCTTCTGATTCTGCTCCTTTAAGTTTAGCGAATTCCTTTTCAGTAAGTTTATTACCTCTTTCAACTCCACAATTATCCCATGATAAATAGTCCTGTAATCCAACATATGGATTCATACCTTTGTGGAATGAAATATGGATTTCTATTTTCTCTGGCTTAGCTAGCCGATTCTTATCTGTGGTGCTTCTAACTTTTACTCCAGTTTTTTCTTTTGCATCTCCACCAGAAGCAGATACGTCATCTTCTGCTTTTAAGGTTCCTTTAGAAAGCATCATAACAACCGAAGCAGAATATAAAGGACCTGATCCTCCACTCATTGCCTTAGGGTTATATTTGTCCATACTAGAATAAGTATGTGAAGTAAAAATCAACGGTATTTTAAGGTTTGATAAATCCAAAGTCATTGACTTGAATAATTGTCTAAGTTCCTTAGCTCTTAGTCCCATATCTTGAGCGTTACTTCCCTTGGCTATATCTTCAATCTCTTTATTAGTTTCAAGATGAGTAAGTGAGTCTACAATTATCATGATTTTTAAATCAGGATTTTCTTCTTTCATCTTGATAATATCATAGATGTAGAATTTAACTTCTGAGATTATACCGATCCTTTTATAGTTCAGCATATCCATATTAATTCCGAAGTTAACGAAATCCTTTTTATCTAATGCTCCCTCTGTATCCACATAGAATACAGCGTAATCCATATTTTGAGCATTTTTAATTGCGTTAAGACAAAGAAAGGTTTTTCCTGTTCCCGAGTCTCCTCCGATACCTAAGCTTCTTGCATTTGGGTATCCTCCTCTAAGTGATCCTGACATTTGAGCATTTAACAAAAAGTTCCCAGTTGGAATAAATTCCGTAACATCTGAAAATCCTTTAAGCTTTACTCTACTTTTGGTGGTCTTCTCTAACTTATTGTTGAAGTTAGCAAAGGCCGAGATTAAATCTTTAGTTTTTGACATAGTTCTTCTTTTTTACAAGTATTATACTATGGAAAACCCATTAGTTTTTACTAATCGATGTATGAAATTAATAGAAGTGCGGCTGACATACATAAAGAGTCTTCTATATCCCCTTTAAGTACTCTTGTGAGTTTAACTTTATCTAAACTGTAAAGTTTTTTGTCTAATTCATCATCGGATAAATCTAATTTGAATCCATTTAAATCCTTTGAATGATTGTCGAGATTTAATCCGTAACATTTATATGTTTTTGAAAATGGTAAATTATGTTTGATATTTCCTAGTAGGTACATATCGTTTACGTCAGCGCTTACCCCAAGCTCACCATTAATTATATTATCCAGTTCCTCAAATATTGTATCTGATTCATCTTTGAAATCTGAAGTAATACAAGTATGACCCTGTTCATTTGACAAGTAGTCCATGTATTTTGCTAGATACACGTTTTTTATTTTACCGCCGTCCGTGTCGAATGGAATTAAGCATATTCCTTCTTTGTCGCAAACTACTCTTCGTAAGTTGGAATTTCCATCACTTAATGAAAGTACCTTATACTTACCATCTTGGTATTCTTCAGTTGATTTGAATTCTCTATTTTTTGGTTTCATCTACTTCAGTTAATTGAACTTCGGCAGCAACTCGTTTTGTTGCTTTCTTAGTTGAAGGATTAGGATCTAACATCTTCTGCATGGATTCCAATACTACAGTATTATTTATCAGTGAATTTACGTATTTAGACAGCTGATCTAGGAATACTTCCTTGTTCTCTGCATTAGAGTACATCATCTTAAGAAGTTTTTTATCTGGGATCTTAATATTCATCTTCAAGGTAATTTCAGTTTCATCTGAATTAAACATCGCGAACGGATTTATTACCGGTTCAGGAGCCACTTGAGCGGCGGCTGGAGTCTGAACAGTGGCTCCAGAAATAGGCCGACCAGTCGCTGGATCAAATCCTGACGCGACCGGAGCGGCATTTATTTCTCTTGCCGCAATAACTTCTCCATTAGGAAGTGGAGTCTCTGGAATTACAGTAGACGGTGCGGGCTTACTTATCGAATTTACCTCTGATGTAGTTAATGGCTGCATGTCTCCAGTTATCATCATTAATTTATTATTAAGATCCTTTGCTGGCACTTTAGAACCGTCATCAAAGTGAACTGTTCCTCTCATGTCAACGTCTCTAACCTTAACTACTTTTCCCATTAATTCAGGACGTGGAGTTTTAATCCATTGAAATGTCTGTCCTCCGAAGTTCTGTTTATAACTAATTAATTGTTCTTCTGATATCATATCTTTTTTATTTTTTTGTAGAAGCCGTTTTATCCAATTTGGTATTTTCATAAGTATAAGGATTTTTAAATGTAGAATCTGATGTCCATATTTGAGAATGATTTATTTTAACAGTAAAGGTATTCTCGCTGAATAGTTTTCCAAGTTCTTCCTTCATTTGAAGTAATTGAACCTCATCTATTACGTCTTTATCTTTAATAAAGGACATGAGCCATTTTAAATATTCATCTGTGTTTATATTCATGTTTTCTTTCTATCAAATTTAAGATCTTTAATTTCTTCCTGAGCTTCGATTCTAGCATTATATAATCTTTCTAGTATTACACGTGCAACTGAATCCTTTTGACTATCAAATAGTGTATTATTCTTAGTTGTAATCTCAGTTCCATTAGTCTTGATCATTCCCATCTTTCCAAGATAAGTATCAGGAGAACAGTTGAATTGCATTTGAATATTAGGGTACATTGATTTAAAATCGTAGCAACTAATATATTTATAATATCCAGGAACTGGGGGCATTACATATGCTCCTTCATAAGTTGCATCTTCTTCCTCTGATTTTCCTTTCCATCCCTTCTTAAGCATTTTCTGATTTTTGCCTAGAAATTCTCTACACATTAAAACCTCAGTGATATGAACTGGGCTAAAAATCTTGTTGACTTCTACTTGGGCAACGTTTGCTACTGAGAATGCAACATCCATCATTCCAAATTTGTCCTCGATTAATTTAACAAGTAAATTATCTATTACGTTATACATTGTAAACATATAAACATCTTTTTGAAATTCCCTAAATGATTTGTAAGGATGTTTGAGTTTTGATGTATTCAATGCTTTATTTGAAATGTAATCAAGAGTATAATTCTCAACTACTTTATATGGCTTATATCCTGGATCAATAAACAATTGCATGTAATCAACTATTCCGAGATGGGTAGGTAGCTTATGTCTTTTAGAAAAGGTTTTCCTAGAAGTCATCTTATCTAGAGTATCTAGTCCGATCTTAGATCCTCTATTCATTAGATATTGCCAATCGAAATCAATTACGTTCCATCCGGTTAAAAATGATTGCTGTGGAGCAACTTTATGAAAGTAAAACTCCATTAATTCCTTTTCAGTTTCAAAGAACATATGCTTGATTTTGAAATCTTGCATTAATATCTTTTTATCCTTTGGATCGTGAGGAACTGTTTCCTTGAAGTACTTATTTACTTCTTTTTCCATTTTAACTATTTCTTCTTTAGATAATCCATTTGGATGCTCTTCTGATTTCATGATAGATAATACGTAACTTACTCCATCTTCATTACAAAATGAAATCATTCCGACGGGCATTTCAGCTTTTTCCGGAGCAGGAAATTCATCGCTTGTTAACAAAATCTCAATATCTATATAGTCTTTTTTAGGAAAGTTGTCAAAATTATACAGTAATCCCTTTTCCTCAGGTGTTAGCTTTTCTAGAATCAACTCTTCGAGTCGGCTTCGAGTCAGCCACTTTGGATCTGATAATTCCTGCTTAATATTGGTACCATCCCAGTTTTTATATTGTGACGGTTTATTATGCTCGACCCAATTAAAGATCTCATGTTCAGCAAGTCTCTTTCGTATGTATGCAATTTTTCCTTCTGCATCATAATAAGAAATCATTAAAATATTTTCTTGCACTTCTACTCCTATAATCATCTATTAAAATTTAGGTATAAACATTTCATTTATGTGGTTACATGCTGCACATACGACAACCGGTACCGGCGTAACTTGATCTTGAGCAGCTCCTGTTAAGAATTTAGAAACTTTCTTAAGTATGATCTTTTCTTCAAACACTTTGCATCCGCATCCTTCTGCTTCACACATAATGTCTTCGGCATCATTTAAATTTACTTTTGTTTGTGGTTGACCAGGTTCTCCACCTGGATTTGCGTGACCTGATGGTTTCAAGTCGTCTTGTCCTTCTACGTGCATTATATTTTTAATTTTTTTGATGATATGCTTTTAATATTGGAATATTTCCCAGGGCGGTGATGGCTGGGTTTTTATATTCTATTTTAGAAAATACCTCTTCTTTTAATAGTTTTTCCTTTTTCATAATCATATCATTTTTACAATATTGTACAGGAATACTCGAATTAGAAGCAAACTTTGTACAGTTAATTATTTTCTTATACTGAATATATACCGATAGGATCTCCACTTTAGCATATTTTTTAGGTTTATTGTAAAAATGATTGAATAAATAATAAAAAATATCTTTGAAAATGGCCGAAAGAAGGATCAATTTAAATAACTATAAGTCAAGCGGCGTTTATACCGTTGAAATAGATGAAAGCGCTAACGTAGCTCTTCCACTAACATCAGGAAGACTAGTAGTAGGTTCAAGTAGAGTTGGACCGTTCAACACAATCGTTTTAGTTAACGATCTTAGAACTCTTAAAGCAGTATACGGGGAAATAGACCCAAAACTGGAAAAAGCTGGTGGATTTTTTCACCGATCAATTGAAGTAGCACTTAGAGAAGGACCGGTATTTGCGTTAAACGTAATGCCACTTGATACCGAAGCGGATAATACACTTAATTTAGATCAGGCTTATTTTACTACGTTTAATACTGAATCATCAGCAAATAACGAGGATGGCAACCCTATCCAAAATAAAATTATAGATTTCTTTAACAAACAGAGACTATGGTTTGCAGATGCAGAGCAATTAAACAGAACTAAAAATCTTTCACTTGGTGACGATTTCGTTACTAACCCAGGAGGATTAGGAATGGTATCAATCGCATCTAATAAAATACTATCATTTGTAAATACTGGTAAAACTAATAGTACAGTATGGGTACGTAAAGCAGAAACAACAGGTTTCGATGTTACGGCTAAAGAATGGTACAATACAGTTGGAGGTGGAAAAGATATCGAATTCCCTTCATTTGTACATCCGGATGATTTTATATCAGATTACATGGTTGAAACAATGATTGTAACTGGAGATTGGACTAACTACTTAAAGTTGTCTAAGGATCCGATTTACAAACAATTCTTCGATGCATCTGGTTTAATTCAAGGAAAATCGGCTGATTTCTTTGCATTACGTGAAATCAAAGTAATCAGCAGAGTAATTGGATGTTTAATTCCAAACTTTATTGATCAATCAGGAAATTCAATTTCAATCGATAGATTAGTTAACAGATTATTTCCAACAACTGGAATAATGGCAGCACTAGATGTTGATAAATTAGATCTTGTTGATTTAGAAAACGATACATTTAACGATATGGAGGTAGATACTCATAGAGTTGATATAGTTGGTCACGGATACGACGAATTAGCGTTTACTGCCGATGACGGTGGATTTGATAGCAATGGAACAACTGCAGTTGCAGCTACTCCATTAATTGATACAATTAGCTATTGTCAACCATCTGATGATATTTTAGTATTTAATATCCCAACTGGAAATAGTATAGCTCAAGCAACATTTGATGCAACGACCGGGGTAGCATTAGGAGAAACGTTTAATATTAACGATGCAACTAATGAATATTTAATTGCAATGGATGATTCTAAATTATACGAAGCATATCTAAAGGGATTTATTAGAAACGGAGATGTTATCTCTGATGCAGGTAATGATTATTATATAAAAATTGACGATGAATTAATTATTACAGTTGGCGCAAACGACTTAAAATATATTAAGTTATACGTTTATTCTGATATTTCTTTATTGAATGCAACCGACGTAAATTATTACGCTGGTACTTCAGGAGGAGATTATATTAAAATCACTCCAACAAGTGGTGATAACTTCAAAAGAACATTTGATCTTACTGATACTGCTTATTTTAGCGATTATTCTGTAACTCAACCTAACGTTCTTACAATTGGAGTTAATACAACACCAGCTCAAAAGGCGATAACTGATGAGTTCATCAAAGTAAATCACTATATTAAAGCTAGAACGGCGACGACGGGAACTAGAGCAAGATTACTGAAAATTATATCAGTAACTTCTACAGTTGACTTAACTTCTCCGGGTAGAACTGAATATGTTGTTACTACGATGGCACCATCTGTTGATGAAGTAATAGGAATAGATGCTACTGGAAACGAGATTCAAGTTTACAAGGGTATTGATAACTATGTTACTGAAATTAGAGGACAATACTTAAAGGGATTCAAAGTCAGAGAAGCTTTATTACCAAATAAAACTGCGGCTAGACAATCTGATATATTAAGTTACCTATTTGATTACACTTCAATTCCTCAAGCACTTGCTGGAAAAGAAGTAATAGACTTTAGATATGTTGTAGATACATACGAGGGAGAAATATCTTCTTCTAGTAAGTATTACTTATCTAAAATCTGTGCTCTACACGGTCAATCTATGGCGTTATTAAATGCACCATCGATTAAACAATTTGAGCAATCGGTAGATCCTAGTTTTATTGATACAACTAATAAATTATTAGCAGCTAGACATATTGCAACTGGAGGAGATTTAGGTTTAAATCCAAGCTTCACGTTTAAATTTGCTGAAGAAGACGTAAATGGAGTTCCATTAGCATCTTACTCAATGTTTAACTTCCCTAATTTAATTGTTAGAAATGGAAACAGAAACATCTCTGTTCCACCAGCCGCTTACATCTCTAACTTGTATGTTAGAAAGTTTAAAAATGGACAACCATTCTTAATCGTAGCCGGTGGAAAAAGAGGAGTTATTACTGATCCAGAATTAGTTGGAGTAGAATATGAATTAACCGATGAGGATAGAGATTATTTAGAACCAATTGGACATAACTTAATTGTTAAGAGAAGAGGATTTGGAACCTTGTTATTTTCTAATAACACGGCATACCAAAGAATTAACTCAGCACTTAATAATGCTCACGTTAGAGATAATCTTTCTACTATTGAAAGAGATCTTGCTAGAATCTTATTCAACTTCTTATTCGATTTTAACGATGAAATTACAAGACTAAGAGTTAGAACTATTGTTGAAAATTACTTAGATGCAGTTGTTAATGCAAGAGGATTAAGCGGTTACGCTGTAACATTCGATTCATCAAACAACGGTGCAGAAGTTTTAGAGAACAATGCAGCTATCATCGATGTTGAAGTTGATTTCCCAAGAGGAATACACAAATTCATCAATAGAATTACAATCACTAGAGTTGGTGGAGGTTTAAGTTCAGAATCTACTGGATTTACACCGTCATTCTAATAAAAATAATTTAACAAGAGAATGAAAAATATAAGATATATTAAAACGCTATCAGAAAAGCTGAACGAACAAGAGTTTCATACTCAAAAATCTCCAGAAGCTTCTAAAAAAGGAAAATGGCCAACTAAAGATGGGAAAAGGCCCGGATATGAAAGATTTAAGGACGACGACGGTGCTGAAGGATGGAGAAAAGACGGATCAGGTGGATCAGACGAATCACATCAAACTTCTATAGAGTTATCACAGGTATTAAAGAAAGCATTTGATAATGGAACCATTACACAAAGTCAATGGGATTCTGCAACTGATATCCTTAATATAGATTTTTATTAAACATAACTTAACAAGAAAATAAAAAAGACCAATCTTACGGGATTGGTCTTTTTTTTGAGTTAAATTACAAGGTAAACAAATGTTTATGCCCATTTTATCCGGTTTTACGGAATCTTCCTTGCTGGAACTTTTTACTCTGTAATTTATTCGTATTCTTCTAGTTCAAGATCGTCAATATCATCTATGATTGCCATAATCTCGTTTGACATAATCATATAATGTTTCTCTTTCTTGTACGTGAGTTCAGCTCCTGCAAATCTATTGCATAATACCATATCTCCAGGTTTAACTACCATGTCATTATGGTGAGTTCCATCACCACAAGCTACGACAATTCCGATATTAGGTCTCTTTACTGCTGCCGCTGGTAGCATAATTCCACCTTCAGTGGTTGTGTCTTTTTCGTTTGGCCTAATTAGCACTCTTTCGTATAACGGTTTCATATCAATGATGGGTTATTTTTTAAGTTGGTAAAACTCTTAAATCTAAATTTAGTAAAATCAGAGGGTTTAATACTCTCACTCAGGATATTCTGGATTGACTTAGGGAACATCCTAGACGAAAGTCTAATGATCCTAGAGTTAAATAAGAAGTGTTTCCTGGTGTCCTTTAATTTATCTATATCGTTTACTTTATTGAGTATACTTATATTTTTAACTACATAGTTGATAAAGGTTTCGTTTAAATCATCTAAAAGATCAATTGATGAATTTCCATAATCTTCTCTAATCATATCGATTAGTTTCATGGTTTTAATTGGAGTCATTTTGTCCATTTTAGGTATATTGTCTTTCTTATCTCCTCTAAATATTTTAGTGAAAATCTCAAGAACTGGATCTATTACATATTCAACATAATCTCGGTCTTTAAGAACTGAGATAGTTTTAGTAATGGTAGGGGTAGCTACATGAGATTCATTTAAAGAAAAGAAATTATCCTCTTCATCTTCCGCAAAGTCCGGGTTGAAGTCAGCTGGTATACATAATTTCTTATGCTTACGCTGTTGCTTAGGATAAATGACAATAACATTTTTGCCCGCAGAATAAGTTAACTGTTGGATATCGCCATCTACTGTGTATATTAAAATATCAGTATTTAGTATCTCACATAAATATGCAAGAATATCATCTCCTTCAGTTCCTTGTATTCTGTAGTAATTAACTCCACATTTTTCAACTAAGTGAGGGACTATTTCTTTTTGGAAATAATCAAAGAATAGATACATATGAGGATCTCGTTTACGGTTACCTTTATATTTAAATTCATCAGGAGATGCAGTTGAATCTCCAAGGGTACCGCTTTCAAAGAATTTCACAATGAAGTCTTTTCTCCAACTCCTAGAATCAAATGCTAAATGCACCCGAGAGATATTAGATCCGACGGGTGCTATTAGTGAGTTGAAATAATTTAAACAAAAATTTCTAAATTGGATTTTAACTTGTTCTTTTAGGATGTGTCCACCTTCATTAAATACATCATCAACATAATACTTGTTCCCTAAAGACTTATCCTTAAAGACCATTGATCGTGCTACGCTAATCGCTACATTTAAATAGGCGTTTCCATCTACAACGAAGTCCATTTCATTTATGAATTAGTAGGAGGTGTTGCAGATTTCTTTATTGTCTTAATTGCTTTTGCAACTAATTCAGACTCATCAAGATTTAATAACCCTTTAGACTGACCATAGTTAGCATTAGCTATAAGTACAAATAAAGCTTGATTAGTATCCATCTTAGATAAGAAAGATTCGTAATCTTCCTCATTTGTATAAGAAATAGTTCCTAACAAAACATTTCGGTTTTCATCAGCTGTTGCAGTTTGCGCTGCGGTTGGAGCATCAACTACTTCTGTAGCAGTTACTTCTTTTGTTGTTTTTTGCTTTTTCATAATTATAAATTATTTTTTTATTATTTATTACATGTCGTCGAACAATGCGTCGTACTCGTCTTTCTCCTCCGTTGCTTGTCCACTTGCACTAACCGGCTCTAATGGATCTTCATTATTTACATGTGTCTTAACAGTTGGAGCAGGTGCAACCGGTTCAGATTTAAATTCAACCGATTCGTCGATTAAGTTTGCAGCCGGTACAGTTGGAGCAGATCCTCCGTCTAGTTTTGCTAAAATTGCAGCTTTCATGTCCGAATCTTTAGTTCTATCAAGAACCATATTAAGGACAGGACGTGGAGTAATCGTAGATACAATAGCTTCTGCTACTTTATCAAACTGTTCAGGTGTCCATGCTCTGTGGAAGTACTCATCTAATTTAGGAGTATTCTTAGTCAAGAATTCTTGAACTAATTTGATAGAGTTTTCACTGTTTTCAACGGCTACTTGCTTGTCTCCTACTTTGAATACTAATGGAGTAACGTCATCCATGAATTCACATTTTGACCAATCTCTAAATACTTTAGTCTTTTTACCTACTACACATAAGAAATCTTTACCTTTAAGTAAGTGATACGGATTAATGGATGGTTTTGGTGCAACTAACTCGTTTTCTTCAGGATTAATCTGTCCATCAATAATTGTGTTAATTTGAGAAGAGAATTTAAAGAACTTAATCTGTCCCTCTAATTCTGGTCGTTGTGGATCTTTCTTGATGTAAACTGGAGACCAGTTTGAATGCCATCTTGAAAAGGAATCTTTCAATTTTTTGTGTAATTCTGGCTCTTCTTTTTCAAGGCCTTTAATTACTCGTTCTATATCCCATAAGATAGAAGGCTTTCCAACGTTGGAAGGGCAATCTACGTAAAGGGCTTCCTTAGTTAAGGGATTCCAGAACTTAGCAGAATACTTAGTAAACTTGCTCATTGTTTTGTCGTGGATATACGGTACAAATCTGAATACAGATTTATATGATCCATTAAATGCATTTGGATCCGGGTTGTAAATGTTCGAATCCGTCTTTCGGTCAGATGTATTCTTCTTTACGAAGCTGTCATCCGGTAAATCAAAAAAGTCACTCATGATAATTATTAGTTTTTTTAGTTTTCGATAAATTATTTTATCAATATATTATACTTGTTAGTAGGTAAAGGTTTTAAGTTTTATGATAAAAAAAAGATAACCTTTCAGTTATCTTTTTTAAAATTAGTGTTAAAATAGAACGGAAGTTGAGTGAGCCTCAATAATCCCATTATTGTAAATTACTTTCCAGAGATTTCTTCTCTAAGTTCCTTAGCGCCATCTTTGATAGTAGCCATCGTTTTAGCGTTAGTTGGGTTGTGGATTGCTTTTCTAATATTTTGTAATCCTTTTCTTAATCTACCACCTGCACTTTTTACGCCTTTGTCGTAGAATTTTTCTACATCACCATTTTCCTCTAGTGCTGATAGTTCAGCATCTATTTCTGAGAAGATTGAAGCTTTTGCTTCTTCTACTGTTTCTTTAAATTTGTCAAAACTGTTCATAATATAAATTATTTTAGAATATTATACGAATAATTAAGATAAGGTTTTAAATAGAATCAATTATTTTCTTCACATTAGGACGTGAGGATGATAATTGTGAGTCGGGGTAGTTTTCTAGGGCATGTCTTAACCATAATTTAAATATATAGTCGTATTCATGCTGCGTTAATTGATTGTCCTTTAAGAACGGAGTTAGGTAATTATCAATTATTTTATCAAGAGGAACCTCTTCTGCTTGAGATCTTGCATACATTCCAGCTATCATAGATTCAATTTCATCTACTAATTGAAAGTAATCAAAACTACCATTGATTGAATCTCTAACTTTTCCTGATGTTGGTCTAACTTTAAATGGTTCTCTATTCCATCCTACTTGATTTGTATGATTTAATTCATGAGTTACAATATCTATCAATTTAAATTTAAGTTCATCATATAATTTAGGTTCCCTATCTGGATTAATTATAAATGTGAAAGTTATTTCAGGAATCATATTATCTCCTTTATTGATATTTGTATTTGCATCCATAGCAAACCCGTAATCTTTGAAGTTTATTTCTTCCCATGGTAAATCAGAGAAGTGAGAATCAGTCTCAAAATTTGGATCAGTCTCTTTTTTAACTTGTACTATTAAATCAAATGAATTGTCATCTTTATATTCAAGTTCACGAGATTCTTCATATTCATTAGTTATACTAACTTTTCGTATAACATTAATTATATCATCAGCATAACCAGAAACATTTGAGTTTCCAGACGCATCTTCGTTAATATATTCGTAGAATGATTTTACCATTAGCCTACTGTTATAAATGTAACCTCAACTATATCGGTAGTAGGTGCATTATTCTTAGGTGAGAATGTTACTTCTGTTTTAGGTTCTTGTTTTCCAATCGTTTCTGTAGTCACAGAAGCTTTGAATTTCGCAACTAGGTCTTTATCGTCTGGTGCAATTGCACTTTTTAATCCTGCGATATATTCTGCAATTGCCTTTCTTTTAACTACTGCTGCGTTATCAGAAGTTACTCCACTCAATCCTGATGTAACATGTGTGTCTAACCATTTGTTTAATTCTGATTTTGTAACAGAATATGTATCGAATCGTTTAGATGAGCTTCCGTCTGGATATTTATGTTCTCCTTCAGATTTCTTATCAATAAATATAAATGAGTAGACTGGATCAGTTGGTGCAGCTTGGGCTATTTCACCGCCGGCAGGGTCCATTCCTTCTCCGAATTCCTGTTCAGATATATAATTTGAAAAGTATTTTAAATGTTTTAACTTTTGAATCATCTTAAATTCTTTTTTATTATTTATCATAGAAAAAGCCCCCAAAGAGGGGGCTTTTATATATGGAAGTTGAAACTAACAGCGCTCCTCTGAAATTACTCGTTGGTCTGTCACCTGTGAAGGTTCAGAGTTGCTGGTGTAATCAACGGTCTCAAACCCTTTTTCCTTGTTTCCATATGTATTGTTCGTAATATAGAAGTGTTATCCAGTCGTCTTGTCGCATTATCCGCATTTAGAATTTCCACATGACATACAAGTTAAACAGCCTTCTTTGTATTCTAAGGATTCAGATCCACATTCGTTACACGTTTTACCGCTTTGAGTAGTTCCATCCTTTACAAATTTCTTAAGCATACGCTTAACTCCTGCTTTCCATGTTGTGATTAGATCACCATCAAGGTTTAATCCGTCTATTAAATCAACTACATAAGGTATCGGCATTCCATGTCTAAGAATAGCTGAGAACGTCTTAGCTAAGTCGTAAAACTTATCATCAAATGCATGATTTAAACTTGGGATTGTAACATCGTTGCCTAGTTTATCTTGATATAAGAAATCATAATTAGATAATCCATCTTCACCTTTAGTCCGTCTAATACTTCCGATTTCTACATAACTTGGTATTGGAAAGTTCTCATGAGCGCCTGTGAATATTTCATAAGGTCGATCATTAAGTAATCCTATAAGTCCAACCCATTTTTCTCCTTTGTTTTGAAATGACATTACTGCACATTGTAATTCTTTAGGCCGCTTTGGTGCATTTGATTCTTTGAATAATTCTTCTTTTACTTTTTCTTCTTTCGAAATAAGAACTCCAGATCTAGATCCGTCTCTATAAATAGTACATCCTTTGCATCCTTCTTTCCAAGCGGTAACATAAACCTTGTTTACCATTTCTTCAGTAGCATCTTCAGGTAAGTTAACAGTTACTGATATAGAATGATCTACCCATTTCTGAATTCTACCTTGCATTCTTACTTTTTCAACCCAATCAACTGCATCTGATGTAGCTTTATAATAAGGTGATTTAGTTACAAGCATTGTAACAGTTTCATCGCTTAGTTCTTCAAGTGGAGTATTCTTATCCTCATCAGATAGGAATTTATGACCTGTTATTTCAATCCACGTCTTGAATGCATGGTGATATACGTTATATTCTTCCCAGTGATCTCCTACATCATCAACAAATACGGCGTTAGTACCTTCATCATTTGGATTAACTTTCTTTCTACGTCTGTATGCAACTAAGAATACATTCTCAACTCCTGACGAAGTTTGGGCCATTAGAGATACAGTTCCAGTTGGTGCGATAGTTAATAAAGCAATATTACGACGACCGTATTTCATCAGGTCAGCGTATAACTTAGGATCTGCTTCTTTAATTCTATTTAAGAAAGGATGATCCTGTTCTCTAGTCGGATCCCATATTGTGAAAGCTCCACGTTCTTTTGCTAATTCACAAGAAGATCTAAATACTTCAAGTGCATATGTTTTATGTACTTCTTCTGCAAAATCGGTAGCTTTAGTAGTTCCATATCTTAAACCTAATGCAGCTAACATATCGCCCTCAGCAGTAATACCTACACCAGTTCTTCTACCTTCTTTACATTTCTTTTGGATTCTAGTCCATAATTCAATTTCTACTCGTTTAGTAGTTTGAGCCTCTGGATCACTTTTAAGTTTCTTTAGAATACCATTAATCTTTTCTACTTCTAGATCAACGATATTATCCATCATTCTCAACGCATATTTTGCGTGCTCTTTAAATAAATCAAAATCGAATTTAGCGCTGGACGTAAATGGATCAGTTACGTATGATAATAAGTTAACGGCCAATAGTCTACAAGAATCATCTGGACATAATGGGATTTCTCCACATGGATTAGTTGATACTGTTTTATATCCTAAGTCAGCATATCTATCTGGAAGAGATTCTCTAATGATTTGATCCCAGAATAAAACTCCAGGTTCCGCTGATTTCCAGTTATTAGCAATAACCTTATTCCAAATACGATGTGCATCTACTTCCTTAGTAATAGTAGGATCGTTTGAATCTACTGGCCATTGTTGTATATATTTACCATCTCCAGTAACAGCTTTCATAAAATCATCATGTGCTTTAATTGAGACATTTGCTCCAGTAACCTTAGTGCCATCTAATTTAGCATCGATAAATGCTTCTGAATCTGGATGTTTTATTGACATTGAAAGCATCAATGCTCCTCTTCGTCCATCTTGAGCAACTTCCCTAGTTGAATTAGAATATCGTTCCATAAACGGCACAACTCCAGTAGAAGTCAAAGCTGAATTATTAACTCTACTTCCCTTGGGTCGTATTGCCTCTAGCGTATGTCCTACTCCGCCTCTACGTTTCATTAATTGAACCTGTTCTTGGTCGAGTTTTAAAATAGCTCCATATGAATCAGAAGGACCTGATTCTCCTATAACAAAACAATTAGATAGAGATACAGTTTGGAAGTTATTTCCAATACCGCTCATAGGAGATCCTTGTGGAATTATGTATTTAAATCCGTCAATTAACGAATATATTAATTCCCTTGACATTGGATTTTTATACTTTTTTTCAATTCTATAAATTTCATCTGATATTCTATCGTGCATATCAGCAGGTGTACGTTCGTATAAATTCCCGTCTGAATCCTTGAGTGCATACTTATTTACCCAAACAGTAGATGCAAGTTCGTCGCCTTTGAAATATTCTAAAGCTGATTTAAGTACTTCTTCTCGTGTGTAAGTTGTCATAGTCTTCTCCTTTATTGTTTCTAATGTTAATTCCATTATATATTATTATTTTTATTTTAAACCGGTTGAACCAAATCCACCTTCACCTCTTTCGGTAACTACATCTCCGAATAAATCACTCTCAGATTCACTCTCTTCAACTGGAGTATAAGTGACAGGTATGCATAAGACTTGTGTAATCTTATCCCCTGCATGCAACGTCTGTGATTCGGTTCCAACATTCTTAAGGTCTATATGTATCTCTCCTTGGTAATCTTCATCAATCACACATGCTCCAACTAAAAGTGATCTCTTAGCTGCCACTCCTGACTTATTCATAGCGATTAGCGCGTGACCATTAGGAACTTTAACTTTTAACCCTGCTGGAATAAAAACAGATTCTCCCGGACTAAGGGTTTTTTCCACAAAATCAGTCGGAATGAATAAATCTATGCCTGCAGAACCTTCTGTTCCGCGTGTTGGCATCTTTACATCTCTAATTCTTAAAATTTTCATAATATTTATTTTACAATTGGTGTTAGACTACACTGCCGCTAATGAAGGCGGCAGGTAATTTAATAAGTTTTAATGTTAGATGTTGATATTTGTAAGTGTAGTTCTTGCATTTAATTTATTTATTAATCGGTTAAGATTTTATACTAAATAAATTTAAATTATTCTGATACTACAAATTCAAATTTCAAACTTTTGTTGATTGGATCAACCTTGGATACTTTTACTTTAGGATAAAGATCTAAATTTCTCTGAAGATCTTTTCTTCTCATAGTAACATCATAAGATTCTCCATCGATATAGATCTTGATCGAGTTGTTATTAGAATCTACATCATATTCGAAGCTTTCTCCTTCGGTCCTTGTTCTAAGATCGTCCCATCTTTTCTTTTCACGATCGATGGTGTCTTCGTTTAAAGTACATACGATTCTGAATTGAGAACCTTTCTTCGTAACGTTCTTGATATAGAACTCGATTTCATCTCCTGCTGTCATGGTTCGTTTGATTTCAGCGTAGTCCTCAAACTCAGAAGAGTGAATTAGACCAGTGAAATATCCTTCAAACTCTACAAATGCTCCAAAATCAAGTGGCTTGTTCGTTAAGGTTCCAGTATATTTATGACCGAACTTAAGTTCGCTAATCATAAGTGGCATAGATTTTTGAATGTATTTCTTGTAAGACAAGATGAATAGATCGTTCGATTGATCGTAATTATCAACCATTACATTCATAGTTGTTCCAAGTAAAGTAGAGAAGTCCCTAATTACGTTAGCTCCAGCGTGAGATCCTGGAATAAAGCATTCAACTGTATCTTTATACATTGCAACATACCCACCTTTGATAAGTTTCTTGATACTAACTTCGAACCAAGTTTTATTTTCAAGATGAGCTACTATTTCTTTCTTATAGTTAATAGATACACATTGTTTTTCAGATCCTATAAAAGATCCTGTTCTATCTTGTCTAATTAACATAGTTGAGAATTCAGTTCCTTCTCCTTTGGTTAAGTCCTCGAGTGAAGATGCAAACTCTGAGAATGGAATTACTATTTCAACGCTTGAATTAACTTCCTCTGCTCTTATTGATTTATCGTCAAAATCAATTTGAACCGCTTTAACGTTGTATATAGTTCCAATGTCTAGATCTTTACGCGCATACAGGTCCATTCCTGTGTCAGATGAATGTTTATTCATTGCATCGTATAGTTCCTGTGCATATGGTTCTTTACAATAAACCTTCATGTCTGAATCTATATCATCTTGTAGTAGATTGATACTAGTGTTATATTTAGAGTTGTCTCTAAATAACTCGTCTAATTCTGATTGAGGTGTGTTATTTTGTATGTTCATATTAAATATTTTATATAGACTTATACTCCTATGTTTTATAAAGTTTTTGAAATATTACAAATATTGTCTAAAAAAACCAACCTGATCGGCTCCAACTGAACAAAACTGATCTAAGAAGATTAAGAACAAAACGTTCTTCATGGTTAACCGTTCCCATGGTGGGATATCATCTGCGCTTAAAATTGGATGTATTTTTCGGATGATATCAATTTGATCAACTGCGCCAGCTCCTGCTACTAGTAACCCTGCTACTGGGTTTGATACAATAGGAGTAAGTGCGGTTTTAAGAAGACCAGATGCTATTTTCAAAGCATCCTCACTTATAATCCATTGAGATTCAGATTTAGTTTTTGCGAATTTAAGTTTACCTTTTACTATGAACTTAGTTTTAGCAATTGTTCCAAATGGAGATACATTAAATACCGCGGCTTCTAGTACATTTAAATCCATACCATTTCCATTTTTAATTCCTGCAGCATTAATGATATCGTAATAAGAAGTTAATTTACCTTCAATTTCACCAGTCATTGATTCTATGAACTTCTTCATGAATGCTTTTATATCGTTCGGGCTAGTGTATATAAAATCTGTTTCTAAACTTTGAGCGTTCTTAGCTTCTAGGTTATTTTGTAAATACGTAGATAGTGCATTTTTAATAGGTTCTTTCACGATAGAAAGATCTACATTTATTTTAGCATTCAATTGAGATAATGATAATGCAGTAGGAAACGATGCTTGTGGCATAGACATTCCTCCTAGTATTCCACTAAACATTTCAGTTGCGGATGATAAATTTAGTTCAGGCTTAGGAATTGACATGGAATCTGGGATAGCCGATTTAGATATACCTAAGACTCCGAGTCTAATATCTTTAGCATTAACATTATTTTTACCACCAAATACTGATTTTAAGGATCCGGCTGACATTCCGTCAATTACTCCTTTTACAAGTGACGATCCTCCATTAACTGCTATATTAACATCCGGTGGAAGTGGAAATCCAATTGAGAAAGTATCAGATGGGCAACATTTGGCAAATGGATCAAATGATATAGATACTCCTGATAGAGCGGATATTATACCAGGAGTAATAGATAATGTCTGTTTAGTTCGAGCAGATTCCATTTTCTTAGATAAACTCTCCTGTACTCCTTCGTATCTTTTTTCAGATGCTTCCTTATCTTCGGGATTAGTTTGTTCCTTTCGATTATCATCTGCTTCCTTTAGTTGTTTAGTAGCACTCGCTGGATCGACCGGATTGGATCCTGCTCCTTTGGCTTTATCCTTAATTGAATCCACCATGTCTTTCATGAATCCCTTAATCTTATCAAGATCATCATTTACATTGTATGTACCAGATGGGATAGCTTCTTCTAAATCCTTTTTATGTTTAGCAATAGCAACGGCTATCATATTTTTAACTGTTGCGAGTTGGTCGGATACGAATTCCTTATCGTGACTGCTTGACATTTCGGTAGCTTTATCCTTTGACTCATCGGTTGATTCAGGCTTAGGATCTATTTTATCGGTTTCCTTGGGAAGCACTATTTTAGGGAATGTGATATTATCGAAGTAGTTTAAAAGATCTTCAATATATGCGGATTTCTTTTCCTCTAAATCTAGTCCATCTGATTTAAGTTCCTTGTTTATTTCCTTTACTCTAGTTTTATTATTTGATTCCATCGCAGTTTTCTTTTCTGCCTGTAGGGAAGCAGACCGTTCAGCTGCTTTAGCTTTTAGTTTATCAATTTTACCAAGTGCAGGTTTTCCAAGATCATCCATTGTCTTAAATACTTTCTTCTTAACTTCTTCTACCATCTCTCCTACTTCTTCTCCTTTATCAGCAGCTTCTGCCATCTTAGTAGTTTCTGGCTTTACGCGATCAACTGCTTGAGTTGCCATGTCTACTGCTTCTTTCTTAGCTTTATATTCCCTAACGGTATCTCCTGCCTCTTTTGCATCTGCTTCTTTACCCTTAAGTATGCTAACTTTCGCAGCTTCTTCTTCGGTATAATTATCTTCAGGTTTAAGCGATCCTGCTTGAGCTTTATCTATTGCAGATTGTGCAGCGAGCGGGATTTGAATTAGCGGCTTGATAAGTTCATCTTCTCTATCGCTACCGAACTTTTCGGATGATCCACGTATTGTTACAAGGTGCTGTTTATAACCCGAGGAAGACATAAAGAATACGACAGGTGATATGAATCTACCGTTTATATTTAAGAATATTACAAGAATTCCAAGTGGAGTAGATATGGTAATTAGCGGTATCCATATTTGAGGTAATGGTATTTTGATAAGTCCACTCGGGGATGGAATAACCAAGCCAACTGGCCAGTATCTAAATTCATTCACGCTATTAACCATTGGGAATAATCCTTGAATTGTTGCGAGCTTTGCGAATTCTCTCCAATAACATCCTTGGCTAAAATTAGGAAGGTTTGGATCTATTCCGTCTAGACTTTCAAAGAAAGGATCAGATCCCAGTACGGATTTAACATCTGAGCATGCAGCTTCTCCTTCTAGATCATCAGGTATATCATCGAAACATTTAGAATTTTCCTCCTTTAATCTGGCTTTTATCTTTTCAGGAGTAGGTTTAGTTTCCTTTTTTATTGTTTCAATTCTTGTAATTTCCTCTTGTAAATCTAGTAATCTTTCAGCAAATACATTGTTTGCATTGCTAACCGCTGTTATTGCAGTTTGTGCTCCTTCTAACATTCCGATTCCTACCGTTGAGGTCGTTCCATCATCTGCGGTAACTGAATATCCATCACTTCCAGAATATATATTTACTCGTCCAAGTGATAATAGTAATTGGACGTCATGTCTTGCGACTAATTCAAGTGAATTTTTAGAAACGGATAAATTTTCAGATACTATTTTGGCTCTTACCTGTTTTTGTCTGGCTTCCCATGTTGTATCAAAGTTTTTATAGAAATTAGCCATCGCGTCCATATTTTGTATAAAATAATCAGTCTCCTTTTCTTTTTTAGTTATCGCATCTTGTCCTACTAGTTTAGGGTCAAGTAATCCGATGCTTGAAGTTAAACCTCGCTCTTCTAATGAGAAGAAATTATTAGTCGGATCATTTAGTAGGTTATAATATTTTGTATATAATGCTCCTTTGCTATCCGCATCTTCATTTCCAGCTATGTGGCTTATGATATATCCTGGACCACTTTGGAAAAATGTATTTTTTAATAGCAGTGGATTATCTTTGATTAGATAAGTTTCTTTGTATACAAATTTATCTCCTGATTCTATATCAAAATGTTCTTTATCTAATTGCATTGATATTAGATCTTGGAATTGCAATTTAAATTCTACTATTGGATTTTGTAAAATATTAGAGTAAGATCCAGAGGGAGATAATATATCAATAGTTATATATTCAGAATAATCACCTAGTTCGTCTTCTATGCTGTTTATTATAGAATTAGAAATTACACTTTTAACTTGAACCATTAACGCTGCTTTCTCGGCAATTCCATTGTTGCCATCTGCGTATCCATTGATTATACCATTTGTCATTAATGGATAGTTTTGTTCTGTTCCACTTCTTAATGTTTCTTGATCATTAAATAATATTTCAGCATCAGCAATAAGTCCGGTTAGTCTGGCGATTTCATCAGTGGCATTATCATGTGTGGTTTGGTTCTGAATAATTCCACTAATTTTATTATCGGATATTGTTGTGAGGCTTGTTTCGATATCATCGGTATAACCATTAATCTCATCCCTTAGACGTTTCATCTCTTTAAGGATTGGAGCAAATTCTCCAAGTATAACTGCCATATATCTGGAGCGCTCTAAGTAATAAAATTCAAGCGGTTTTAGATTATCTTGTAATTCGTATAATTTACTGAGAAGTATATTGTGTTCAGTATTATCATCAATGTCTTTTTTTATTTCTGCATTTACTACCTCTACTGATTCAATACATTCACTTCCGTCAAATGGAGGTTCCTTTTCCTTGTCTTTGAAGTCTGATTTTTGAGCATCTGCGAACTGAGCAGCAAAATCTCCACCATTCTGGCGAATATTATTTACTAGATCAGATGGTGCACCATCGTCTTTACAAGAAAGGTCTTCTAAATTAGTAGCAATAGGCCCAACTGATTCTTCTTCTGTACACTGAGATACTTGGAGTAAATGTTCCAATTGCTCTTGTGTAAAATTAGTAGTTACTTCCTCAGTAGTAAGTCCAGATAAAACCGCAATCTCGTTTATTAATTGATCTAAAAGATTAGCCACTTTTTATTTTTATTTATTTTAACGCAAAAGGCCCTCGTGAAGAGGGCCTTTTGGTGAGAAAAGATAAAGAGGTAATTTCTTAGCCTTCTTTATTTGCTGACGGTTCCTCCATTAACACACATTCAGTGGTTAACATCAGTCCCGATATAGATGCTGCATTTTCAATGGCCGATCTTGTAACCTTGGCCGGATCAATAATACCTTCTGCAACCATATCGACATATGAATTGCTTCGAGAATCGAAACCATTGTTGTACTCATCTGTTAAGCCATTAGCAATGACCTCAGCGTTTTTACCGGCATTTGCAAGTATCATATTAAATGGCTCTCGACAAGCTGATATTAATATGTTTGCTCCGATCTGTTCTTGTTCAGATAGAGAAGTATCTGGATTCATTTCAAGTTCAGCTGACGCTCTGTATAAAGCAATTCCACCTCCTGGTAAAATTCCTTCCTCAGTAGCAGCCTTAGTCGCTTGAAGAGCATCATCAACTCTATCTCGTTTTTCTTTTAATTCTACATCTGTGTAAGCTCCTATTTTAAGGATAGCAACTCCACCTTCTAACTTTGATAATCTTTCTTTTAATAGAAGGATTTCAGATTCGTTAGTTTGATTTGCAATTTGTGCTTTTATTTCTTCAATTCTAGCAGCTACCACTTCATTAGATCCTCCACCATTAATTATAGTAGTCTCATTTGAAGATACCGTGATACGTTCTGCTGATCCTACTATGTTTGCAATTTTAGTTGGATCTAAGTTTGCAATATCCTGTCCTTCTGCTTCATTTAAAACGTTGGCTCCTAAAACTGCGCCAATATCTTTTAGGGCTTCAGATTTAACATGTCCATATCCTGGTGAATTTACCGCGCATACGTCGATAACTCCATTTGCTTTATTCATTATTAATGCTTGAAGCGCATCTCCTTCGATTCCATTAGCTATAATAAGGATAGGTCGCTGTGTTGTATTTGAATGTTCAAGTATGTGAACTAATCCCTTAAGACCTTTAATTTTTCCATCATATATAAATATGATTGGATTATCTAAGTGGGCCTCTAATTTTGCCATATTGTTGACAAAATACGGAGAAAGATATCCTGAAAAGAATTGCATCCCAGTCATTAACTCTAAGTGCGTCTCGTGAGTTGCAGAATTATCGATAGTAATTACTCCGTCAAATCCTACTTCATCCATTGCTTTTGCTATCATTGATCCGATAGTTTCATCACCATTTGCAGATATAGTTGCAACCTGTTCAATTTGCTCTATTCCTTCCAGTTTTACAGCATGAGATACGATATTTTCCTTTATTTTTTCTAAGGTTTTATCGATTCCTGACTTAATAGCCATTGGGTCAAATCCTGCTTCAATCATCTGGAGTCCATGTGTTAACACTGATTGAGCCAATACAGTAGCTGTTGTAGTTCCATCACCCGCTGACATGGCCACATTAGATGCAACCTGTTTAACCATCTGAGCTCCTAAGTTTTCAACTGGATCATTAAGAAAGATCTCTCTTGCTACGGACACTCCATCCTTAGTAATAGCATAGTGATTAGCTCTTCCAAGTACAACGTTTCTACCTTTAGGTCCTAGCGTTACCTTAACTGAGTTCGCAAGCTGATCTACTCCTCTTTTTAGTTTGTTTCTTGATTCATTCGAAAATGTTATATGTCTTGGATTCATATTAATTAATTTTTTATATTGTATTATACAAGAGTAATCTGTTTAGTTTTAAGATACAAAATTATTTTTATCTAAAAACTCACGTAAGCGATCCCTAAGATCTAAACACTTGACTACTTTTGGCTCAGCGGGACCTAACCAAACTAGGAATCCACCTTCAGTTTCGAATCCTGCTTCTTCTAACATTAATCGATACATACTAATCTGGAGTGAATATCCATTTAAACTATTATCCCATAAATCTTCAAATGGGTAAAGCATCTTTTGTCTTCTTCCATCTTTATGATCATCATCAGTCCACTTCTTGTTAGTCTTCCAATCTCCAACGTAGAAGAATGGATCTAAAAAAAATAGAACATCTAATGTTCCAGC
>Ga0307488_10000161_pt1 | contig 50387 bp, 57 predicted proteins | sample SB02metaG_FD_202248 | JGI IMG/M metagenome (GOLD analysis project Ga0307488, IMG submission 202248) | Sea-ice brine microbial communities from Beaufort Sea near Barrow, Alaska, United States - SB 0.2 | ecosystem: Environmental > Aquatic > Marine > Coastal | place: USA: Alaska | collected... | reverse complement strand
TCGGGCTAATAACGATAAGGCTATACATTAAACCCACCGGAAATAAAAATATACTGACGTTTAACGCATCATCAAAGACAGATTGTTGCCCATTAGTTCCTTGGTTTTTCCATATGAAAAATATAACGAGGGCTGCGATGAAAGTCACTAAGCCGCCAGCCAAGTTACCAAAGGTAATGGCTTTAAAATAGTTAAAAACACGTTCAAATTTAGATTTATGCATAAAGATTAAGGCTCCACATAACGCAAAAATGCGGATCGTATTGCGCTGATAAAGCAGCCGTCACAAAGGCAACCAGTAAATTTCTGCCTTTATTAAATGTCATTTTGCTTTTCCTTTAGTCGAATACTCGAAACACACAGCGCAACCATCAGGATTGAACTAATAAACCAACCGTCCATTGCAGGACTTCCGATAGACATTTTTAACATTGGAAATATTAGAACACATGATAACAATGAGAAAGGAACTGCATGTTTAAACCTCTGCCAGATGCCAAGTAGCCCAAGCAGACCCAACACTGAAAAAACGATTTCTGAGAAAAAATGTGAAAGACCTTTTGCATAATTAACTTCGCGCATCACTGAAAAATTGTATGCCCAAAAATAAGGAAGTATGACGGCAAAAAGAAGGGTTAACAGGAACAGCAGCCTGTAGGTATAAATTAACCTCATGAACGCCTAATATCTGCGCTAGGGCAGCCAAGTAGACACAGGCAAGTGTAGGTTTTGTTATTTATCACGGTGCTTTGCAATGTTTTGGTTCAATTGGAACGTAATGCACCATTAGGCCTCTCTCAGCATACGAACGGTGTGAGGTGATGCGGTTTTTAGACACGCATCTACTCCTCATGGATCTAATTAGTTAACTATAAAATGCTTCTACGGTTCCCTTTAGGGTAACTAGTAGCGGTTGCCCTCTGCGGTCCAACGCTTTTGGAGAAGGGATTTTTACCCAACCTTCACTTATGCAATATTCCTCGACATTCGTACGCTCTTTGCCGTTAAGCAAAATACCTATTTTATGCTGAAAAATCTCTTCCACGTAATGTGGGCTGCGAGAATTACCCGAAAGGCGATCCGGTAAAGGTGGTAGTAATGTAGAGTCATTCATATTGGTAATCTGAATTAGATAATATTACGCTATTGTAGACGCTATAGACCTTTCGCTCAAGAACCGTAATGGAGTTTTTAGGTGTTGTTCAGTTGAAACAATATCTAATAGCGAAAAAGACAAAATATTATGATGTATACACACTCATCGAGTGTATAAACGATACAATCGCAAGCACCTCTGCCATAAAGCCCGTAACTCGCTTTCCTACCAATTTCTGGATTAACACCCAACCCAGTATGGGAATTATATGGCATGTTTGATAGAAGCGATCGAGTCTAAACGTTCAATGCTGATGCAGTGTAAATACTTAAAAAAAACCAAGAACTCATCCGTTCATTTCGCTGATTGTGTTATCTGTTGTGTAAATAAATTAATCGCGCAATCGCACATTTCATCAATATGGCTTCGGTCAGCGTAAATGCCATCAATTAATAAGCGCGCTATGCCGTGCATAGTGCCCCATGTAACTTGCGATAAACGCAAGGTATCTTCAGCCCTAGACATTAATCCTTGTTCTTGCCATTTTCTAGTCATTTCTACCTGATGATAAAAACTTGGGTAAGCGACGTTGCGTAAGGCATTAGTGGCACTATTTTGTTTCCAAATGGTGCGACCAAACATCAAGTCGTACAATTCTGGATTATCTGCTGCGTAGCTAATATAACGATGAAAAAACTGCCGATATTTTTCTTTGGGAAGTAACTCAGTTTGGTTAAAAATAAATTCAGCGTCTTGTTGCCAGTGGACAAAGCCCTGTTCAGCTATAGCGCAAAGCAATTGATTTTTATCTTTAAAGTGATGATAGGGTGCGGTGCGAGACACCCCTACCTTGTCGGCTAATTTACGAAGAGATAACCCTTCAATGCCCGTTTCTTTTAATAGTACATTGGCGGCATTAAGAAGAGTGCTTCGCAAGTCACCATGATGATAATTCGGCTTATTTTCTTTTAGTTCTGCTTGATGACTCATAAACGTCTATTAATAAATTTGATGTTTGTTATCTTGACAGCATCAACATATGCTTTTATCTTGACGCTGTCTAGTTTAATTTTTTGTTAACAGCGTGGGCGTTATCCACTGACTTTACGTCTTAAGCGGATAGCTAACCTAAGGAGAAAAATTGTGCCTAATATAGATTTATCTGCACTAGAAACTTTATCGGTGAGCATCGAAAATCATATTGCTCATATCCAATTGTGCCGACCAGAAGCACTCAATAGTATGGTGCCTGCTTTTTGGCGAGAACTGCCTGCGGTGGTTAGACAAATTGATGCAGAGTCGCAAGCGCGGGTGATTGTGATCTCCTCCCAGGGTAAACATTTTAGCGCCGGAATGGATTTGTCTGTATTTACTAATATGGCAAAAGACTTTCAAGGTGAGCCCGCACGACGTGCAGAACGAACTCGCAGATTAGTACTTGAATTACAAGATAGCTTTAATGCACTCGAAGAAATACGTATGCCTGTATTGGTCGCCGTTCAGGGTGGAGTGATAGGTGGCGCTGTGGATATGATCTGTGCTGCAGATAGTCGTTATTGTACTCAGGATGCTTATTTCACTATCAAAGAGACCGAGTTAGGTATGACTGCTGATGTAGGCACACTGCAACGTTTACCTCATCTAATACCACAAGGCTTGGTTCGTGAATTGGCCTATACGGGGCGCAATATGCCAAGCAGTGAAGCCAAAGAGTGTGGCTTTGTTAATCAAGTGTTTGAAGATCACAAAGCGATGCTAAAAGGTGTAATGAAGATAGCAGAAAAAATTGCAATGCATTCACCTATGGCTGTGGCCGGTTGTAAAGAAATGATTAACTACACCCGTGATCATAACGTCTCAGATAGCTTAACTTACATGGCCACATGGCAAAGCGGCATGTTCCAAATGCCCGATGTGCAAGAAGCCATGGGCGCAGGAAAGGCGCAGCGTCTGCCTGTTTATGCTGAGCTACATAAAAAATCTTCGGGTATGTAACACCGAACATTCAATAAATGACTTATAGGATCAACAATCAAATGACAAACAGTATCGCGTTAGAACAAGGCTTGGAAAAATATCCAAATTTACTTAAACCTCTGGATTTAGGTTTTACTCAACTAAAAAACCGCGTGCTTATGGGCTCGATGCACACAGGCTTAGAAGAAGCGCCGAATGGTCATATACGTATGGCGGCTTATTTTGCCGAGAGGGCTAAAGGTGGGGTAGGTTTAATTGTTACCGGTGGGATCGGGCCAAATGATGAAGGCGCTACCCATAAAGATACTAAACGCTTAGATACTGATAAAGCCATTGCCGAACATAAAATCATTACCGATGCAGTGCATGCACACGACTGCAAAATCTGTATGCAGATATTACACACAGGGCGTTATGCTTATAATCCAGCGTCCGTTGCCCCATCAGCGGTGCAAGCACCAATTAACCCTTTTATGCCTAAGGCTTTGGATGCACAAGGCATAGAAAAACAAATACAAGACTTTATTGATACATCAGTACAAGCGCAAAAAGCGGGTTACGATGGTGTCGAAATAATGGGCTCTGAAGGGTATTTTTTAAACCAATTTATCGCAGCGCGCACAAATCACAGGGAAGATGAATGGGGCGGCTCATATCAAAATCGTATTCGCTTGCCGTTAGAAGTGGTTCGTCGAGTACGCGAAGCCGTGGGTGAGCAATTTATTATCATCTATCGTTTATCGATGTTGGATTTGGTCGAAGGAGGCTCGACTTATGAAGAGGTGGTTGAGTTAGGCCAAGCTATTGAAAAAGCAGGCGCCACTATTATTAATACCGGTATTGGTTGGCACGAAGCACGCATCCCTACTATTATCACTAAAGTCCCACGTGCCGCCTTTACTTGGGTAACCGCCAAATTTAAAAAAGCGTTGTCTATCCCTGTTATCACCTCAAACCGCATCAATACGCCAGAGGTTGCAGAAGAGGTATTAGCCCGGGGTGATGCCGATATGGTATCAATGGCGAGGCCCTTTTTGGCTGACCCTGACTTTGTAATAAAGGCAATGGAAAATCGTTCAGACGAAATTAATACCTGCATAGGGTGTAACCAAGCTTGTTTAGATCATGTATTTGAAGGGAAAACCAGTAGTTGTTTGGTTAATCCTCGTGCTTGTCATGAAACAGAATTGGTTATTGAGCCAGCCACAACAGTCAAAAATATAGCGGTAGTAGGTGCAGGACCAGCTGGTTTAGCAGCGGCTACTACGGCGGCTATGCGTGGTCATCAGGTTACCATTTTTGATTCTGCTAGTGAGCTTGGTGGGCAATTCAATATTGCTAAACAAATTCCTGGGAAAGAAGAGTTTTTTGAAACCCTCCGTTATTATGCACGCCAGCTGGAATTGCATAATGTCACAGTAAAACTCAACACCCGTGTGGATGCGGCTACCCTTAATAGCAGCGATTTTGATGATGTGATTATTGCGACCGGAATTGCTCCGCGCACCCCCCCAATTGAAGGAATTAATCATAGTAAAGTGATGAATTACATCGATGTAATTGTAAATAAAAAGCCGGTTGGTAAGAAAGTTGCCATCATAGGAGCTGGAGGTATTGGTTTTGATGTCTCGGAATATCTGTCCCATGCAGGCGAGTCTACTAGTCAAAACATTCCTGCTTTTATGAAAGAGTGGGGAATAGATATGACCTTTGGTTCTCGATCCGGTATTGAAGGGATGAAACCATCTCCTACGCCATCAACTAGAGAAATCTATTTGTTACAGCGTAAATCAACAAGAGTAGGTAAAGGTTTAGGTAAAACAAGTGGCTGGGCGCATAGAGCGGGTCTGCTGAGCAAAGGTGTAAACATGCTGGCTGGTGTTGAATACCTAAAAATTGATGATGCTGGTTTGCATATTAAAGTGAACGATAATTTGCAGGTATTAGATGTCGATAACGTTATCGTTTGTGCTGGTCAGGAGCCTCTTAGGGAATTAGTCGATGGCTTGACTAAACCTCATCATTTAATTGGAGGAGCGGATGTAGCAACCGAATTAGATGCCAAACAGGCGATTAGTCAAGGAACTCGACTAGCTAGCCTGTTATAAAATAACCATCATAAAGTCATCGCTTAAAGCCGATTCTGTGGATCGGCTTTTTTATGATGTACTGCACATTTTTGCCGATACCTCTGTCTTCTAAGAAGCAAATAATTGTTGGTTACAATTTTGTGCATAGAGAACAAAGCGAACTATTTTTTATCAAACTTTGACGCCTTGTTAGGTGATTGTTACTGAAAAAAATGACACATCCATAATTATTTTTTACGTTTTGAAGCTGCTATCGCAATTATGACAACGATCATCACTACCACCACACCACCAATTACTGAGCTACTCATAACCATCTCCTCTGATAAACACCCTATGTTCGATGCTAGTTAAACCACCCTCAACTTTTTCATTTAGTTTTTTTGATCGCGATATATGGCTCATCTTCATACTTAATATGTGATGAAAAAACATAATTGAAATTTTCACTTAATTCAACTAGTAAATCGTTTGAAAAAGACTTTTAATAAACGTGAGCAATACTGTTAGCCTCCAAGCTACTTGTTAGGCTATTTTACTTTACAAAAAACTTTTGCGTCTCTTGGTGTATAGATACCAAACGTGATTAAGCCAAGCAAACCGTTAACAAATGTATGCTGGACTTCAACCTTAATTATGTTATCACTCCCTCCACAAAGAGCAGCTGCATCTGTAATCCGTTCCTGACCTAAGCCACTTATAAAGAAAGTTTGTGTCTCCTGTGTTGTTGGTTTATTTGACGTATCACCATTAATTGTGAACGTTTGCGCTGCACATCCAGTTAAAGTAGCAATAAATACAACAATACTTAACATCTTATTTTTCATCTTTTATCCTTAAGTAGATCAAAGATTAACCCCGTAGCCAGAGCCCTTGATAAGTATAGTTGATAAATACCCTAACACCCCGCATAACGGGAGATTTTACGTGCATCAAATTATCGACGAACGATGGCGGACCCCCGAACCTGTTCATTGGTTTATTATATTTCTCTATATTTGAGTATCTCATCACCATTTTCGTCGTATGTATTTGTAGCTTGCCAGCCGACATGACGATAAAAGCCATATGCCCTTACAATGGCTGTTGCAGAAGCCGCGAGCCACAATTCTGAATGTCCAAGTAAGATGAGCTGCTTGCTGGTCAAAGAAAGTAGCTTTTTGCCTATACCCTGCCCTTCGTATTCAGCAAGAACGGCTAAAACAAGAATTTCGCCACTATTGGTATCACCAAAGCAAAAACTGATAACCACATCGGCTTCTAGGGCAACAAAGCCTATGAATTCGCCACTCTCAATTAATGGCGGCCAAGACTCTTCTGTAACACCGATAACGGCCAACTCACTTTTACTAAATGCGTTGTCATTAGTAAGGCCTCGTATTTCGATGCATTTATTTAGATCATCTTTAGTCGCTTTTCTATATCTTACATACATATTAAAACCCAATGAATTTCGGAGTGATAATCCGCTAAATAATAATTAGCTAAAATAGCGAGGAACGAAAGCTAGCCAAATGTTTAGCGTCCGTTTAAGTAACTTGTTATGTTCGTGTTTTTAAACCCCAAAACTGCACACGCACTGCCCAGTAAAGAGTTAAGAAGAGGACTAAGAATACCGGAGCAACTAAGAAAGTTATAGTGCGTATTTCTTCTGGGATGACTTGCGATTGACCAAGAAAAAAAGATGTTGTAGCCATAAACAGTGCAATGCCCATTCGCCAAATGTGCCGAATAAATTTTTTCTTCCCTTTCAATCTGCCAGAGAACAAGATGCGTAAATCGGAAGCTGATGCTAATAATGCAATTGCGCTAAATACGACTAAAACCTGAGTGGGCTGGCCGTCTATCTTAGTGCCACCGTCATCTAAAATACTCGTAGCTACAATCATTCCACTTACACCCACCATAAGCCCAAACACCATTAACAGTGTGTTGTAAAAACGATCATTATTTTTGAATGGGTGAACGACTAAGTAAGCAGTTGCCACAAGATAAAAAGTTAGACAGCCTGCCACAATATTCAATTTCTCCCCGTTTAAAGCAGCGAGAAATGCGCCGGTACTAGACATAATTAACATAGTGACCACAAAAATCAGTCCACTTTTTTTATGTAGAGAGGCTCCCTTCTGAACAGAGAATGCAGTTATTCCTGAGATCAGAGCAAACGCCCCCATGATGATATGTAAGTGCACCAGCATAAAATTCACCTATTTAGGTATCAGATTATAATTGTAAACATAACGCCTCATCCAGAGACTAAATTTATTAGTCTAAGTTGGATCGAGGCGATCAGCCCGCTGTATTTAGTCCTTTTAAATGACTCACTATTTAGTATGTACTAGCAACGACGTATTTCTTGAGCCTGTTGTTCGTTTGTTTGGATCATAAAATGTATCAACAATTTTAAACGATGCCTTTCTCATCATTCCTGCGGATGCTAAATTTTCTTCGTGGCGTTCAATATATACCTTTTCACATTGTTCTTTTTGAGCCAACTCAATTGCCTTTTTTAGTAACGTGCTTCCAATCCCTTTGCCACTATAGTTCATGTTAACTACCACGTCATTAATGTACGCTATTGTTGATAAAGTGGCGTATTGACTTAGTTCTGCAGGACATGCTTCTTTAAAAATTAAAATCGCGAACCCTGTTATTTCAGTCTCTTCAGCTAAAATAGCACACGCCTTTCCATCTCGTATTAGCTGAAACTGCAAATCGATGCTTTCATCTGTAATGTAATTCCATTCATTTAAGCCATCTTGCAGTAAGATTTTTCTCATTTCTTCAAAATCAGCCACATTTAGCGGTCTTGAATGTACTTTCATGTTACACCTCTATCTCGCACATAACGCCCCTTAGTAACTGACTAAAATATGCAGCTCAACACAACCTAGCTAACTGTTTCATGGTCTTGTTATGGTTTGACTGCGCGGTTTTATTAGCTGAATAAACTCGTAAGCCAATCGAATGTTAAAACGGTAGTAAAAACCTTTAATGCGACAAGTCCCACAAAAAAAAATAGCAACGCAACTTTACGCTTTTTAGTCTGGATATTATTCCAGTATAGTAACTTAGCGTTAACTTCACTTTTGACTTCATCTATTGCTTCTTTCATAACACTCCTTTTTATTCATCAATAATTCAACATAAAAGCCAACTGTTTTTAGCCGCTTTTTAATTACTTACCATTTACTAAAACTGGTAGCCTAATTGAAAGAACCCGCCGCTTTTACCTTCGAATTCTGCATTGGTAGCATGAAAGGAAATACCAAAAGTTACCCCCGATTTATTTATACCATTAACAAAGTAGGTATAACTTGCGCCCGCGCCATAGTAATTATGTTCTTGGAATGAATATTGATTGTTTTTTAAGGTAGCATACCTCTCCGTACCCAACATGCCTGCATAAATACCAAAACCATGATTGTTTGTTGCAAAGTCAAATAAGTCTGTTGTTACCCAGCCAATACTAAAACCACATTCAGAACCATTAGCCGAGCTATATGCGTTACAACCAGCTGAAATATATTTAAAATCGTTTTTTGAAACTACTGCAACGTTTGCGCCTATACCACTATACATGGCACCCATACCAATGCCGATAGAGTAATTTTCAGTTTGACTATTTTCTTCAGCAAAACAATTAAAAGATAGTATAGGTAAGAGTAGAATTAATTTTTTCAAAGAATATCCTTATTTAGAATAATAACTACAAATGCCAAAGGGACATTTGCAAGTAACGCTCAACATATGGGGGATTTAGGAGCCCTTTTTCAGGGAGTAAGATTCCCACCATGATGTTTTAGCTGTCCGTTCCTTCGTAGCGAGCATTTTATCCGACTGAATGCGTTTGTTAGATGCCATTGTCAATTACCCTTAGAGTCCAGAAAATCTTTTACCTGGATAGGCAAAATGTTTCGTGTTTTTTCAATTATAAACTGCTCATTTTTCTGCCAAAGCACACCAAGGTAAACTATTAATAGCCCAATTGCAGTTAATGCAATGGGAAATAACCAGCTGTCTTTGAATAGGTCAAAGGCGAGATGCCCAAAATAGAGACATGAACCAATGGCACCAAAAACAACGAAAACTCGTCGTATGATTAAGGCTCCAGTCCCTATCATGAAAATATTTATACAAAAGTAAATGAATTTAGATAACTCGCTGTCTGAGTCCTGAGCTGTCATTCCGCCCCAAAAAGCCATAACTCCAAATATATATAACCAAAAAGCGTAATCTGCGTTTCCCTTAGCACGGAAATCTACCCAAAAAGCTAAAAGAACCATTAACAAACCGCAATACATTGAGACAAGAGAGCGAAGCTGAAAATCAGCTCTTCCTCCAGCGAACATTGCCGCTATGTCCATCGACATGTACCAGAGTGTTGCGGCTAGCGGCATGATTAAGAATGGATATTTATATCGCCAGGCGACCATTGCGCCGACAATTAATGTTCCGAGCTCCATATAAAGCCAATGCCATTTTATGTACTGATGATATTCCTGATAAGTGCTTTCATCCGGCCAAAGACCTAATGCATGCTGCAGACCATATATTCCCAGTGGGGTTAAGGCCACAGAGAATGTAGCGCAGATTCCGGCCGGAATAGCATATCCCTTAGATTGAAATACCTGAGTTAGTTTTAACCCTATTCCAGCATAAGCGAGGGAGATAAAAAGTATTCCCCATCCGCCAAAAGACTCCCAACCTAAGTTCATGAAGAGAGTCATCGCACTTATTGCTACGAGACCGCCTAAGTAATAAAGCACATGAGTGAAATCAAAGCCCGGTCCTACACTTGGCAAGCTTTTCAAGTAAAGGTGTAAGTTTTCTGCCTGTTCGGCGGACAGAATGCTCTCATTGACAGCGTCATCCAAATTCTTCCTTGTAATTTTCATATCACCTACGTCCTTATTGATGAGTTGGGTTGGATCTAACACCCCACATAGAAGGCAAGTTTGTGGGTCAGCGCTAATAGACATGATGCGCCCGCGAACCGGAAATGACTACTTAACAAAAAAGGTAGTTATTTGCTACTCGGTTTCTTTTTACGATTAAATAACTTTAGCCAAAACGCCCCCTCAAAAAGAAAGCCTAAAATAATAAAAATAAACATGCCTGTTGAGTTTCCGTAACTATAGAAACCAATAGCAGTAGAAATTAACACTAAAAGAACTAACCATTTCGTGATCGTGTTCATGCACCTTCCTTGCTTAATTGACTTAGTTGTTCTTGTTACAGATACCCCCTCAAAAAGAGGCTGACATAGTAGGACTATGTCAGCGAAGCACGAGCTATGGCGCGATGTTATAGTCCTTTTGATTGACTTGTTAGTAAAGCACTTACGCTTTACCTTTTTTACAACCCAATACGCCAATTAAAACAGCCGCACTTAACACTATAATGTCCAAGTAGAATTCCACTTTGAGTGTGGTTAACACCGTACCTATAGTAGTTAACGTTAAACTCAATACAAAATAGTTATTATTTGATTTTTCCATTAATTTTTATATCCAAATTAGTAAATTAAATTACTTGATAACACCAATATTTAAAAGCCTGCTAATACCGCGCACAGAGGGCAAGTTTATGGGTGCAGCTTTTGAGCAAGGCGAAATGCGCACGTAAATTTGTCTCAGCGACCGCAGGGAGTGAAAACAACCAACGGTATTTTCCCGTTTGAAGTTCTTGTTATATAGCCGGTGAACACAGTCCATAAATATAGTCATCAATATATTTACCATTAAGGATTGAATTTTGTTTTAAACAACCCTCCCGCATGAAACCTGCCTTTTCAAGTACTTTATATGAACCAATATTATTTGATGAACATGATGCAACTAATTTATTTAAATTGAGAGTGGTGAATGCGTAGTTCTTTATAAGTGTCAAAGCCTCTAACGCAATGCCTTTACCCTGTGCTTCAGTTTTAAGTAGATACCCCACCTCAGCTATATTGGCTTGATGATTGGTAATCTTTAAACCAATGCTTCCAAGCTTATTACCTGAATTGATTTCATCAATCGCTAAACATAACCATTGGTCTGATTTATCACTCCATGGCTGAATACGTTCTTCAAACCTTTCCTTGGTTTCTGCTATAGAAAATGGTTCGTAAACATGCTTCATAATTATGGGGCAAGTATTTAATATTTTAAATAATGCCCAGTCAGATTTATCTAGGAGACGAAGATTTACTTTGATGCCCGATATTTGCACAAAACTTCCTTAAGCTATATAACGTCTTGCTAAGCGGAAAATAATGGTTTGCTATGGTCGCGACGCGATGCCCAAATGTTATTTTTCCGTTTAAGCAACTTGTTATACAAAAATTACAATTGACTTACGAATCCATTTAAAAAATCATCTATATCTTTTCTATATTTTTTAACTAAATTAGTACCTGTATAAGTTAAGTATTGAGTTGAACCTGATGGATCAGAAAAGTAGTAACCTAAATAGGTGAATTTCACACTTTGAATTGTTCCTTCCATTTCCATGTAAATAACCTTCTGATTATTCACCATACGATATTCTTTTTTTACAATTTTCGTATCTGGCGCAGCACTTTTTGCATTATCAAATGCAATTTCTACAAGATTTTCAAGTTTAATTTCTACCTGTTCAGAAATAACCATTCCATATAGATCAGTGCCTTTAGCATTAAACGTATATTCTGCTGCCTCATGTTCATTAGCATTTTTTTTGAATGTCCATTTTTTTGGATTTATCCAAAAAGCATTGTTTGTTTTTCCACTTTTCAACATAAATTTAGAATCAGAATTCTTAGAGAAAGTGAATGGATTCATATCCAGTTTAATTTCACTTTCAGCCTTTCCGTTTTCATATATCCAAGTTCCATCGTCATTTAAAACAACAACATCACCTTCATCCGTAATCGCTTTTTTACTTGCTGTAGCATTAAGTGCAAAAAAACATAAAACTAAAATCGTGTAGAACTTCATTTGTGTCCTCTCTTTTTTTATAAAACCCACATATGGGGCAGGTTTATGGGGGCAGGTTTATGGGTGCCGCTTTTTAGCCCAGCTAAATGCGATAGTAGGGTGCGAGCTGATGCGTTTGTTAGATTTGGATGATTTAACTCGGTTGTGATTAAACATTTAATGCCTCCTTGCGTTAACCATGTAGGTAAAACAATACTCCTTTGACGTCGAAACAACAACTGATGTTAATCAGCCAAAACCAAACAGCAAATGCTCACGAACCCGAAAATAATTCATTAAAAACAGTTGAGAGTGACTCTTGAAAGGTAGAGCTTGTAAATAGATTAACCAGTGGAAGCTTCATAACGGCGACTGCTTGCAGCATTAGCAGGGCAGATATAATCAATAAACACCGTCAGTTTACTTCCTGAGTCAATTGAAATATAAGCTAATACACTCGGTTTCGTTGGCTCATTTATTGCCACAATAGAACCAAATAATTCCTGATCACCTTTATCAGTTAGAAAACGACCAGCCTTACTGGCCTTACAATCATTATTTAAGATTTGTGGGCCTATCAATACTATTGTTGTGGTCCAATCTTCACCTGATTAATTAATATAGAAAACACATAACACTTGCCATAACCGGCGCCGCCTGTTCTTGCCAGTATCCGGTAAATGCATTGTTTATACACGCGGTTTTCCGAACTCAGATCTCTGAGACCACAATTTTACAACTCCATAAGATATGCCTAGTGGAAATACCGAAACCGCAATTAAAAAATAACTATGCTCTAGACCTTTATCCAATAGTAAGAGTCCTTGCGTTAAGAAATGGCAAAAAGCAAAAACGCCACTGCCCCAGAAAAAAACAGGCCAACGCAGACCAAAGGATGGTAATTTTGGCAAACCACATTTCAGTCCAATCTAAAAATTTAGGCTTTTTCACCAACTCTTCCATTACGTCCAACCTAGTATGTATATCACCGCAAATAATAGGAAATTTTATTGGCGCAGTTTTAAAGCGGAGCAATACGCGCCCGTAAAATTTTCCCAACGACTGGAGGGAGCGAACTGATGAGTTTGCTAAATAACATACATTGCGCTTGACTAATCTGCTTCAAGATAAACACTTATATCTAAGGTATCGTAAGCGCATTTTGTGGCAATAGGTATTACCGACTCAATCCTTTGACTGACATATCCGGCTTTCTCAACAAGTAAATCATGCTCGATTAAATTATACCCACCTCTCAGACTAAACGTTTCCGAACAGTTATTCAGTGCAGACCCGTAAACCGTCTCATTTCCATTTGCACTATCAATAGTCAAAATAGCATCACAAACGTTCTGCGCCAGTTCATTAGCATCGAAAAACTTAACATTTACTGCAGGAATAATCACTGGCAGAGTTATCTCTGGACACTCTGATTCTTCTTCATTATCTCCACCACAACCCGTTACGAAAAACACCGACACGATTGCTAATTTCAAAAAGTTCATTTAACTCTCCATGTTGTATAACACTCTGCATAACCCGTCTCGCATCGTTCTTGTGACAAACCCGCCTTCATCCATTGGTTATATACCATTGCCTATTTAGTGCTCATTACTTGAGTTTCTGTGCTATTTATTTGTATATCACCAATAAAGCTAAATAGGAATTACAGTAAATCACTTATGGCCCAAGAATCAGAATTAAAACCTCGAGCTTTGCATTCATCCTGTGGTTTGTGAACTACAATTGCTCTTTCAGAAAACTTTCTAAACTCGCCTTTTATCACACCTAATATTTCCCACCTAATCATTCCTGTATTACAGTTAAAGAATTGATCAACAACGTAGCCACTTTTATACAACCCATCTTTTGTTTGATACATAGCGGAAAAGTCGATGGTTTTTCCGCTCCATCCTGCAAAGGGGTACTCATAGCCACCCTTTGTGCTATCAGCACTCCTTATATCTGCAACCAAGCCAATTACTAACGCTAAGATTGCAAAGATGCCTACAACTGAAAATATCGATTTAATCAATGTAGTGTAACTCCCGAAAAATATTTGTGGAATGTCTCTATGAGTTCAAAGTGAGGGGTATAGTTAGCTACCTAAAGCCTGATATAGGGTCTTTGCAATGCGTTTGCATGACACCTTACATAGCCTACGTTGACCGTTCTTGCCAATGTCAGGTTAATGAATTTGTTATATGCGTAAATCACAAAAGACCTCATTTGGGGTGACCGTTATAGAAACACGTTTATTAATTTCATTTTTAGTCAAATACCCACACGCCCCAGCAATTGAAACATCATCGCTAAAAATAAACTTATATTCGTACTCACCATCATTTTGGCTCAAATAATAATGGAGTGTACTTTTTTGCACACTTTCAACTGAACCAAAATCTAAATTAGAATTTGGGAGTCGAACTTTAGCACTTTCTATGGTCACACCTGAGTTGTTAATTATCGTTATACTAGGCATTACGTAAAAACTGCCATAATAGACACCAACGAGAATAGCTAAGAGCGCTATTACGGACAATAGGAAAACCTTCACACGAAAACCTCTGGCATATGACACCCCACATAACCGGAAACTTTATGGGCGCACATTTTGAGCGAAGCGAAATGCGCCCGTAAAGTTGTCCCAGCGATCGAAGGGTGCGAGCTGATGCGTTTGTTAGATTTGGATGATTTAACTCGGTTGTGATTAAACATTTAATGCCTCCTTGCGTTAACCATGTAGGTAAAACAATACTCCTTTGACGTCGAAACAACAACTGATGTTAATCAGCCAAGACCAAACAGCAAATGCTCACGAACCCGAAAATAATTCATTAAAAACAGTTGAGAGTGACTCTTGAAAGGACGAGCATAAGCTATAGTCTTTTGTTATGTGTATTTCAAAAACTATATTTTTTCAATTGTTTTAATTGGCGCTAAGAGCATGTAGAAAATCCATGCAAACCATGAAACTAAGATTAACACCAAAATCCAGGCCACCTTTTCACCACCTGTGGTTCTGTTTGAGCGCGCTATTAGAATGATTGGAATTAACCAGATTAAGAGGCCAACCAAGAACATTGAGGATCCCATAGAATTTCCTTGTTTACTAATCTAAAAATAACAACTTACTTGCGTTAAAACTCTCGAGTCACATAGCATCATACATAACTGGCGATGTGGGCTCTTTCCAATGTCCGGTTAGTGTTTTTGTTATGTCTCAAGCCATTTGTACATAACCAACGCATCTATGTATCCTTTGGTTGGATGATTAAAAGCCCTTGGTAAACGTCCTACGACTTCAAAACCGAGCTTTAACCATAACCTAATAGCACCTTCGTTACTTGATGCGACATAGTTAAATTGCATTGCTTCATATCCTAGGCCTTTTGCTACTTGCTGAGAATGGTTGCACATGATAGTTGCCACTCCTTTGCCTTGTGCCGAAGATGAAACCATGTAACCACAATTACAAACATGCATTCCGGGACCTGCTTGGTTAGTTTTAAGGTAGTAGGTTCCTAGAATCCGTCCATCATCTTCAGCAATAAAGGTTTTGCGTGGTGTATCAACCCAAACTTTCTTAGCTTCACTTTCCGAAATATCCTTTGAAAAAGCATAGGTTTCCCCTGCCCTAGCTATTGGCCTAAAAATTGGCCATATCGCTTCAAATTCTGACTCATCTATTTCTCTAATATTCATTAGATATAAATCTAACTGAGAGATAACGCCCCGCATAAAGGGCAAGTTGATGGGTGCAACTTTTGAGCAACGCGAAATGCGCACGTAAAGTTGCCCCAGCGTCCGAAGGGAGTGAAGTAATGCGTTTGTTATGCACTTTGAATTTACTGCGGTTTTGATACAACAATCCATGTCTCCTTGCGTTAGCCATTTAAGTAAAACAATACTCGTTTGAATCCAAAACAACAACTAATGTTAATCAGCGAAGACCACACAATCAATTGCGCTTAATGGAGTGGTTGCGGCTGCGTGCTCAAGATATCGATTTTGACTTTAAGAATATTAGGATTTGGAATGACAAGGGAGGTAAGCACCGTATCGTGGCCCCGTCTGAAGACCTAGTGATTCCACTGCGTTCTCAAATACAGTTATTAAATTACTATTTATCACTTGATAGGAGCAGCAAAGCCTTCACTGGGGTATACATGCCCTTGGGTTTGCGCATCAAAGCGCCAAATAGCAACTTTACAGTTGAGAGGCACTATCTTTTTCCTTCTAAAACACTCTCAACCGACCCATAATCAAAATTAAGGCGCCGCCAGCATATAAACGAGTCAAGTTTACGAAAGGTCATGACAATGGCACAAGTGAATGCAAAAATAGAGAAAAGGTCACCCTCACACTCTGCGTCATTCGTTTGCGACTCATTTGCTTGAGAATGGGGCTGATACTCGAACGGTGCATGTTCAATTAGGTTATGCAGACATAAGGACAACTCAAATTTATACACACATTTTGCAAAGAGGGGGCAATGCAGTAATAAGCCCACCAAAAAACTTTTGTTAGTACAAATCGACTCATTGGTAAAGGAAAATGACGAAGTAAACTCACAGGATAGCGGGCACTTAATTGGCAACAATAATGTTTCACATGAAACAACGAATTGATGTTGACCTAGCGCTATTTATTAACCTGTCGCGCTTAACAACAGCAGTATTAGTTTATGAATCAATAGCAATTAGTGCAGACATCACGAGTCATATTTTAGACAAAAAAAAGCCAGCTACTTTTTACAGAGTGAGCTGGGTTTTTGAGTTGTTTTATTACTAACTTACTTGCGCAATTTTTGAATCAATCTCAATTGTGCAATGGCTTCGGCTAGCTCAATAGCAGCTTCAGCGTAGTCAAAGTCTGCACCGCCTTTTGCGATGGTTTCTTCTGCATGTTTTTTCGATGCTTCAGCCGCTGCTTCGTCCAGATCTTCTGCACGAACAGCAGTATCAGCTAGAACAATAATGCTACCAGGTTGCACTTCTAAAATGCCGCCAGCCACATAAATAAGTTCTTCTTCGCCAAACTGCTTAACTACTCTAACCATGCCAGGTTGTAAACCAGTGATCAAGGGCGCGTGACCAGGATGAATACCTAGCTCACCTTCGCTACCTGTGACTTGAACAGTTTCAACGAGACCAGAGAAAATCTCTACTTCTGCGCTTACTACGTCCAACTGTACTGTCATTGCCATGGGGTCTCCTTTAAGGCAGCTGTCGCTGCACTATAAGTATTAAGCTAGAAAATTACTTCTTTGCTTTTGCAATTGCTTCGTCGATTGTACCAACCATATAGAAAGCTTGCTCTGGGAGGCTATCGTGCTCGCCATCCAAGATACCTTTAAAGCCAATAATGGTTTCTTTCAAAGAAACATACTTACCAGGAGAACCGGTAAAGACTTCTGCTACGAAGAAAGGCTGTGACAAGAAACGCTGAATTTTACGAGCGCGTGATACTACTTGTCTATCTTCCTCAGATAACTCATCCATACCTAGGATAGCAATGATGTCTTTAAGTTCTTTATAACGTTGAAGTACCGTTTGAACACCACGAGCAACATCATAATGTTCTTGACCAATGACTAATGGATCAAGTTGACGTGATGTAGAGTCTAATGGGTCAACAGCAGGGTAAATACCCAAAGACGCTATATCACGAGACAGTACAACTGTTGCATCTAAGTGAGCAAAAGTTGTTGCAGGTGATGGATCCGTCAAATCATCCGCAGGTACGTATACCGCTTGGATAGACGTGATAGAACCTGTCTTAGTTGATGTAATACGTTCTTGTAATACACCCATTTCTTCAGCTAGCGTCGGTTGATAACCAACAGCTGATGGCATACGACCAAGTAGGGCTGATACTTCAGTACCGGCTAATGTGTAACGATAGATGTTATCAACGAAGAAAAGTACGTCACGACCTTCGTCACGGAACTTCTCAGCCATTGTTAAACCTGTCAACGCAACACGTAAACGGTTACCTGGAGGCTCATTCATTTGACCGTAAACAAGCGATACTTTATCAAGTACGTTTGATTCGTTCATTTCGTGATAGAAATCGTTACCTTCACGAGTACGCTCACCAACACCAGCGAATACAGAAAAACCACTGTGCTCGATAGCGATGTTACGAATAAGTTCCATCATGTTTACTGTTTTACCAACACCAGCACCACCGAACAAACCTACTTTACCACCCTTAGCGAATGGACAAACAAGGTCGATTACTTTGATACCAGTCTCTAGTAGTTCAATAGAACTTGATTGGTCTTCGTAACTCGGTGCTTCACGGTGAATAGACATGCGCTCTTCTTCACCGATCGGACCAGCTTCGTCAATAGGGTTACCAAGTACATCCATGATGCGACCCAAAGTAGCTATACCTACAGGCACTTTGATCCCTTCACCGCTGTTCTCTACCGCTAAATTACGACGTAAACCGTCAGTACTACCCATTGCAATGGTACGTACTACGCCACCACCCAATTGTTGTTGTACTTCGAGAGTTAAACCCACTAAGTCACCTTCGGTTACTTTTAGTGCATCATATACTCTTGGAACTGAATCTTGTGGAAATTCGATATCCACGACAGCACCAATGATTTGGACGACCTTACCTTGACTCATAATTAGTCCTCTTAATTCCTAAAATTTGTGCTTTACCTAAATGGCTCACAATGCGCTTAAACAGCAGCGGCACCTGAGACGATTTCACTTATTTCTTGTGTAATCGCCGCTTGGCGAGCCTTGTTGTATACCAATTGCAAATCATCAATTAGATCCCCAGCGTTGTCCGTAGCGGCTTTCATCGCTACCATTCGCGCAGCTTGTTCTGAAGCAACGTTCTCAACAACACCTTGATAGACCTGAGATTCAATATAACGAACCATTAATTGTTCCAAAATCTGCTTTGGATCAGGTTCGTAAATGTAGTCCCAACGATGCTTTAGTGCTTTATCTTCTGATTTAGGCAAAGGCAACAATTGATTGACCACTGGTTCTTGGTTCATGGTGTTAACAAAGTCATTATAAACAAGGAATACCCGGTCTAATTTTCCTTCGTCGTATGCATTTAGCATAACGCGCACAATACCAACGACATCTTGAACACTTGGCTTATCACCCAAACCCGATTCAGCTGCCATGACGTTTCCGCCAAAACGACCAAAAAAGGCACAGGCTTTAGCGCCTAACGCTGCAAAATGGATTCCAACTTCTTGTTCTTTCCATTTCTTAGCGTCTTTTGCGACCAATTTAAATTCGTTGGTATTTAAGCCACCACACAAACCACGGTCTGTAGAAATAACAACATATCCTACATTCTTGACTTCACGCTCTTCCAAATATGGATGGCGATATTCCAAGCTACCGTTAGCAATGTGACCAATCACTTTTAGCATATTTTGTGCATATGGACGGCCTGAGGCCATACGTTCCTGGGCCTTCTTCATCTTCGAAGCGGCAACCATTTCCATAGCACTGGTAATCTTTTGAGTGTTTTTAATACTCCCAATCTTACCTTTTATCTCTTTTCCGCTAGCCATGACACTCTCTCCAATTACTAAACGATGTGCCCCAACATTGGTTTATTAGAACCCGTTGAGGCAAATTGATTACCACGTTTGCGTTGATTTAAACGTTTCAAACGCTTTTTTCAACTGTGATTCAATATCATCGTTGTAGTTACCAGTTTCATTAATTGAGTTCATGAGCTCGGTTTGTTCATTATTCATGTACGAGTGAAGAGCGGCTTCAAAATCCAGAACTTTGTTAAGTTCTATATCTTTTAAGAATCCCTTTTCAGCTGAGAACAATGATATAGCCATTTCTGCAACCGATAACGGTGCATACTGATGCTGCTTCATAAGCTCCATTACACGTTCACCATGCTCTAGCTGTTCACGAGTCGCATCATCAAGATCAGATGCAAACTGAGAGAACGCCGCTAATTCACGGTACTGTGCAAGTGCTAAACGAATACCACCGCCTAGCTTTTTAATGATTTTGGTTTGTGCAGCACCACCAACACGAGATACTGAAATACCGGCGTTAACAGCAGGGCGAATACCCGCGTTAAACAAGTCACTTTCCAAGAAAATCTGACCATCGGTAATTGAGATTACGTTTGTTGGAACGAATGCAGAAACGTCACCCGCTTGGGTTTCAATGATTGGTATAGCAGTTAATGAACCTGTTTTACCTTTCACTTCGCCGTTTGTGTATTTTTCAACATAGTTGCTGTTTACACGTGCAGCGCGCTCTAACAATCTTGAGTGCAAATAGAATACGTCACCTGGATAAGCTTCACGGCCTGGTGGACGTTTCAACAATAGTGACACCTGACGGTATGCTACTGCTTGCTTTGACAAGTCATCATATACGATAAGTGCGTCTTCACCGCGGTCGCGGAAATATTCACCCATTGTACAACCTGCGTAAGGAGCCAAGTATTGCAATGCCGCAGATTCAGAAGCCGAGGCTGCAACGATAATGGTATGAGCCATTGCGCCGTGCTCTTCAAGCTTACGAACTACGTTAGCGATAGTAGAAGCTTTCTGACCGATAGCGACATACACACACTTAATACCTGTGCCTTTCTGATTGATGATGGCATCAATCGCAAGTGCAGTTTTACCTGTTTGACGGTCACCGATAACCAACTCACGCTGGCCGCGACCGATTGGGATCATAGCGTCAACAGACTTATAACCCGTTTGTACTGGCTGATCGACCGATTGACGTTCAATAACGCCTGGTGCAATTTTTTCAACTGGTTCATAACCAGCAGCTTCAATTGCGCCTTTACCATCGATGGGAGCACCTAGTGTGTTTACAACACGACCTAATAGACCTGGGCCTACTGGTACTTCTAAGATACGACCTGAAGACTGTACTTTCATACCTTCTTGTAAATCAGCGAATGGACCCATTACAACAGCACCAACCGAATCTCGTTCGAGGTTCAATGCGATGGCGTAACGGCTACCAGGAAGTTCTATCATTTCGCCTTGCATAACATCTGCTAGGCCATGTACACGGATAATACCATCAGCGACACTAACGATAGTTCCTTCATTTCGAGCTTCACTTACTACACTAAACTGTTCAATACGTTTCTTGATCAGTTCTGCAATTTCAGTGGAATTAAGTTGCATGCTCTTTATCCCCTTTATGCTTGCAACGCGTCTGAAAGACGGTTCAATTTAGAATTTACGGAACCATCAATTACTGTATCACCGGCCTTAATTATGAGACCAGCGACCAATCCAGGATCCACGTTACATATAAGCTTCACTTTACGTGATAAACGCTTTTCTAGCGCCGCACTCATCTTATCTAGCTGTCCTTTTGACAATTTGATAGCAGACGTTACATCTACATCAACTTCTTTGTCATAATCCGCTTTGAAAGCGTCGAACTGTTTCGATATATCAGGCAAGGCAGATAAACGATTACTGTGAGCCAAAACATGTATAAAGTTCTGACCATGAGTGTTGAGCTGTTCACCACAAACACCAACAAATAATTCAGCAAGATTTTCAGCGGCTAATGCGCTAGATAATATATTGCGGATTTCGTCGTTCTTAGCGACTTCCCCTGCAAATACTAACATTTCTTGCCAATTTGCGATGTCGGCGTTCTCAACCGCGAAATCAAATGCGGCTTTAGCGTAAGGGCGAGCTACGGTTGTCAATTCAGACATGGCTCATCTCCTTTATAGCTCAGCGACAAGTTTTTCAACAATGTCATTCTGTGCCTGTGCATCGATTTCACGTCCGAGAATTTTTTCTGCACCAGATATTGCTAAAGCAGCAACCTGTTTGCGTAAATCTTCTTTAACGCGATTACGTTCGGCTTCTATCTCGGCATAACCTTGAGCGATAATTTTCTCACGCTCGGCATGTCCACGCTGTGTTTCTTCATCAACAAGTTGATTAGCGCGCTTCTTTGCTTGGTCTAAGATTTCAGCAGCCTGTGCTTTCGCCTCTTTCAACTGGTCCGTTGCTTTCGCTTGAGCCAGTTCTAGATCTTTAGTCGCCCGTTCAGAAGCAGCCAAACCATCAGCGATGATTTTTTGGCGTTCTTCAATTGCTGCCATTAATGGTGGCCACACATACGTCATGCAGAACCATACGAAGACAGCAAAAGCGAGTAACTGACCGATAAGAGTAAAATTCATGTTCATTTCGACTCTTCCTCTATTAAATTCGCTAAACTAAAATTAGTATTAATTAGCCTAAGCCAACAGCGAATAATAGATATAGAGCGATACCAACACCGATCATCGCGATTGCATCGATTAGACCTGCTACGATGAACATTTTGACCTGTAGTTGAGGTGCTAGTTCTGGCTGACGAGCAGCAGATTCTAGAAATTTACCACCAAGAATTCCGAAACCAATAGCGGTACCTAGGGCACCCATACCGATTAGTAGAGCAACTGCAATTGCAATCATTGTGTATCTCCGATTTTTAGTTAATGTTTAAAGTTAAAAAATAAAATGTTATTAAACTTAGTTTCTAATGGTCTTCACTCGCCAAACTTAGATATACGATTGTAAGCATCATAAATATAAAGGCTTGTAATGGAAGAACTAGAATATGGAATACCGCCCACATAAAGTGCAATGGCAACTGCCATAGACCGATGGTAGCGATCAAAATAAATATCAATTCGCTGGCATACAAGTTACCGAACAAACGGAGTGCCAGCGAAAGTGGACGTGCAAACAAGGTTACTAATTCAAGTATTAAGTTAACCGGTATAAACGCCCAATGATTGAAAGGTGTAAAGCTAAGTTCTTTAGCAAAACCCAAAACGCCCTTCATTTTAATTGAATAAAAAATAATAAGTGCAAACACACCTAACGCCAATGCGAGAGTCAAGTTTAAATCGGTAGTTGGCACGGCTTTCATGTAAACATCATGAGGGTCCATACCGAAACCGTATTGACCTACCCAGCCTGCGATGGTTGGTAAAACATCAACGGGTACAAGATCCATTAGGTTCATGAGCAATATCCAGACGAATATGGTCAATGCTAGCGGTGCTATTAATTTGCTTCTACCATGGAATGTACTGACAACGTTATCATTAACAAAACCAACAACTAACTCAACAAATGCTTGAGATTTTGTAGGTACTCCAGTAGTTACTTTTTTTGCTATTCGACGAAAGAAGTAAAGAAAAAGAACACCAAGACCAATCGACCAAGCCATTGTGTCAACGTGTATAGCCCAAAAGCCAGCGTCAGCACATGCCTTGTTGAAGGCAATACCAGTGTCAGTATTGCACATCGTCGCATTCGTCAAATGGTGTTGGATATATTCTGTAGTAGTATATTCAGAAGCCATTATTAACCCAAATTGTGTAATTTAAAAATTGTTACATTATACCGTGCATATGTCTGTACGACATTTAGCGTAGACGATACATGGCAAACCATTGGCTCACCATTGCTAACACATAAGCGCCCATTAAAGGAAAAGGGGCTGCATTTAGTTGAGAAAATGCGATAGCAAAAAATATTACAGTTAAAGCCAATTTTATTTTTAAACCTTGGCTAAAACTTTGCACAACGAGCTTACTTTTCGTTGCACCTGCGTATCGGAATGACCAATAAGCAAAAAAACTATGCGGTATTATGAAGGAAAGAGCGCCGAAAATTACTGCAACCGTATACTCTGATTTTATTACTAAAACTATCACTATCAATACGAGTGACGAGATACATTGCGCTAAAATACCTTTCTTGGCTAATTGTTGTCCATTATTGGCCAAATTCATGGGCATTCTCGCAGGCGATGGTCTATCCCAAAATACATACCTAAATGAAGGCGCGAGAAGTATACTGATATAACAGAAAAATTCAACTATTTAGAATTTTTTTCCCTTTGCTGGTGCAGTTTAAGCACCAAAATGATCTGGTTAAACTTTCTATCAAAAAAAAACCGACGTACTTGTTAGTTTTTATCGAACGGTTAATGCCATTTTCTGTAAAATACCATCCAATTGGTCCAAGTCGCTGAAGTTTATAACCATCTTTCCCTTACCCTTGCGGTTATGGGCGATTTGCACATGGGTACCAAAATTTTCTGACAATGATGTTTCCAACTGCTTAACATCTGGATCCACTGTTTCTTCTTTGGGCTCTTTTTCTGGCACCGGATTAGCAATATCCGACTGTGTTTTTTTCACCAGATTTTCTGTTTCTCGTACTGTTAATCCTTTATCAGCAACCAACTTAGCCGTATTGGATTGTACATCTCCATCAAGGGCTAACAATGCACGGGCATGACCCATATCAATATCGCCGTACTCTAGCAAACGCTTAACATCTTCTTGCAAACTGTTTAAACGCAACAAATTTGTAACCGTAGTACGAGACTTACCCACAGCATCTGCAACTTGCTGATGTGTTAAGTTAAATTCAATCATCAGTCGGTCTAGTGCTTGTGCTTCTTCCATCGCATTAAGATCTTCGCGTTGAATGTTCTCAATCAATGCGATAGCAACTGCAGCTTTATCTGGAACGTCCTTGATTAAACACGGAATAACATCGAGTTTAGCTAACTGCGCTGCCCGCCATCTGCGCTCACCGGCAATAATTTCATATTTGTCGTTGTCAGTTTGACGCACAATGATAGGCTGAATAACACCTTGTGCCCGAATCGACGCGGCTAGTTCCTCTAACGCTTCAGGTGACATGTCTTTTCTAGGTTGATACTTGCCTGGCTGCATAAACTCAATAGGAATATTTTTTAGGTCGCTTTGTTCACCGGTATCGCTTTCTGCAGCTTGCTTTTGTTTATCTGCATGACTTCGACTAGTAGCGAGTAATGCATCTAAACCTCTACCTAAGCCTTTATTCTTTGGTGACATCGTGACCTCTGATATGTCTTTATGAGCTATTTTATGTACTCATTGTTTATTTATAAACGTTTTAACTATAGTAAGCGCTTACGTAAATAAGACTATTTAGTAACACGTCTACGTAAAATTTCGCCTGCTAGCGCCAAATATGCTTTTGCGCCTGTTGACGACTTATCGTAGTACATCGCTGGTGTGCCAAAACTTGGGGCTTCTGCTAACCTTACATTACGTGGAATAACCGTGCGATATACTTGATCGCCGAAATGACGTTTCAATTGTTCTGACACATCATTCGCCAATCTATTGCGTGGGTCATACATTGTTCTGAGTACGCCCTCAATTTTTAAATCTGGATTTACAACCGACGCTAATTTGTGAATGGTATCCATCAATGCTGTTAGTCCTTCCAATGCGTAATATTCGCATTGCATAGGAACAAGCACTGAATCTGAAGCAGCCATTGCGTTTACGGTTAGTTGATTTAATGAAGGTGGACAATCTATAAAAATATAATCGTAATCAGCCTGCACACTTTCCAGAGCTCTGCGCAACCTAAGTTCACGCGCAAATACTTCCATTAGTTTTATTTCGGCCGCTGTTATGTCAGAGTTACCCGCAATCAGATCGTACTTTCCTGCCGTATTCTTAATAATAACTTCTTTAGCAGGTACATCTTCAATGAGTAATTCATAACAAGTATTATCAACGTTATACTTATCAACTCCGCTACCCATAGTAGCATTACCTTGCGGGTCAAGATCAATAAGTAACACTCTGCGTTTAGTTGCGGCCATAGACGCAGCAACGTTTACCGCAGTTGTTGTTTTACCAACACCACCTTTTTGATTCGCGATCGAGATGACTTTCGCCACAATACATTACATTCCATTTATTATGAGTTGAAAACTGTTGTGATTACTTCACATTTTATTATTGTTTGTTGTGAATAAGCGCTTTCACTAAACATGTCGTTGCACTACTGATATGCAATCTACACAGCTACTTGGTCTTTTTCACTTTAATTAAATGCCGTTCACCTTGAAAATTTGGAATTGCAAGGTTAACACAATCTACTACTGTAAAGCCTGTAGGAATTTCGTCAAGTTCAAGTTGGTTAACTTGACCTTTTAAAGCTAAAAATAAGCCATTTTCGTCGGTTAAAGATCCGCACCAATGGAGCATATCTTTCAGTGATGCAAAGGCTCTACTCAGCACACCATCCAGTGGTTTTTCTAATACAACGTCTTCAACGCGCGTTTGCATAGCTGTTACATTGCTAATTTTTAACTCGTACAAACTTTGCTTTATAAAACGAATTCGTTTACCTAAACTGTCGATTAATAAGAAAGTTTTATCCGGATTCATTATGGCCAATGGGATACCAGGTAGTCCGGCACCCGTGCCAACATCTGCAAAATGGCTACCTTGCAAATGTGGAGAGATAACAATCGAATCAAAGATATGTTTGATCAACATATCTTGCGGGTCTCTAACCGATGTTAAATTGTAAGCTTTATTCCATTTATTCATCAGCAATATATAATTGATTAACTGCTGCTTCTGCAGTTCCGACACTGGAAAATCTAAATGTACCGCAACTTCATCAAACGAAACAGACAATGCATCAAACATGGGAGTTGTGTTATTTGCCTCACTCATTAGGCTGTCTGTTTTTCAGATTTAAACGACATACTGTGTTTTTTTAAATACACGAGAAGTAATGAAATCGCAGCAGGCGTAATACCAGAAATACGCGATGCTTTACCCAGAGTTTCAGGTCGTGCATCTGTCAATTTCGCAACAACTTCATTGGATAAACCTGAAATTTGAGAAAAATCAAAATCTCTTGGGAGCAATGTATTTTCATGCCGCAGCGATTTAGCTACTTCATCTTTTTGACGTTCAATGTAACCCGCATATTTGATTTGAATTTCAACTTGTTCTGCCGCTTTGGGATCTGAGATACTCGGTCCTAAACTCTCAATACTAGTGAGTTTTGCATACGTCATTTCAGGGCGTCTGATTAATTCTTCTAACGAGTGCTCTCGGCTAATAGGTGTTTTTAACATACTGTTGAGTTCATCTAGTGACTTGTGTTTTGTGTGCACCCATTGTGACTTTAGACGTTGTCTCTCAAGTTCAACACTGTTCATTTTTTCTTGAAAATGTGCCCATTGTTCGTCACCAACTAGTCCCAACTCTCTGCCTTTTTCAGTTAAGCGAACATCCGCGTTGTCTTCACGCAACAATAACCGATATTCAGCTCGGCTAGTAAACATTCGGTATGGCTCTTTAGTACCCATGGTTGCTAGATCATCAATAAGCACACCCATGTAAGCTTCATCGCGACGTAGTTCAAATCCTTCCTTTCCCTGGCATTGCAGTGCTGCATTTGCACCAGCAACTAAACCTTGTGCACCGGCCTCTTCATAACCAGTAGTACCATTGATTTGCCCAGCAAAAAATAAACCATTAATAAACTTAGTTTCAAGTGTTTGTTTCAAGTCACGTGGATCAAAGAAATCGTATTCAATAGCGTAACCTGGCCGAATAATATGTGCGTTTTCAAAGCCATTAATTGAGCGAACTAATGCCATTTGAATATCGAAAGGTAAGCTAGTAGATATTCCATTTGGATAAACTTCAACGCTGGTTAAACCTTCAGGTTCAACAAATATTTGGTGCGACGTTTTATCCGCAAAACGCATTACCTTATCTTCAATTGATGGACAATACCTTGGACCCACACCTTCAATTACGCCCGTATACATCGGCGATCTATCTAATCCCGAGCGAACAATGTCGTGTGTTTTTTCATTGGTGTGAGTGATATAACAGGGAACCTGACGGGGGTGGTCTTCAACTTTTCCCGTAAATGAAAATACAGGAAGGGGTGTATCACCGGGCTGTGCCTGCATTTTTGAATAATCTAACGAACGAGTGTCTAGTCGTGCAGGCGTGCCTGTTTTGAGTCTACCTACTCTAAAGGGCAGAGCGCGCAGTCTTAACGCTAATGCATTTGATGGTGGATCGCCAGCTCTTCCGCCTTTGTAGTTTTCCATACCTATGTGAATCGTTCCGCCAAGGAAAGTACCAACGGTAATCACTACAGTTTTTGCTTTAAACTTTAAGCCCATCTGAGTCACAACGCCAACGACGTGGTCATTCTCGACGATTAGATCATCACAAGACTGTTGAAAAAGAGTCAAATTGGGTTGATTTTCAAGCACCTGACGAACAGCCATACGATATAAACTTCTATCGGCCTGTGCACGAGTGGCACGCACTGCGGGTCCTTTACTTGAATTTAATGTTCTAAATTGAATACCAGCTTTATCTGTCGCTTTAGCCATGACACCACCAAGGGCATCAATTTCTTTTACCAAATGTCCTTTGCCAATACCGCCTATAGCAGGATTGCATGACATTTGGCCAAGTGTTTCGATACTGTGAGTAAGTAAAAGGGTATTAGCGCCCATACGAGCCGCTGCTGTAGCCGCCTCTGTACCTGCATGCCCACCACCGACAACAATGACATCAAAATCTTGCTGATAAAACATTCGTAACTGCCTCAATTTAAAACACGATAAAACAAACTATTGATAAGTAGATACTGATTATTAAACGAATATCTACTTGAACAGCAGATTTCAACGAATAACAAGTATTGCTTAATACAATCCCAAAAAAAGGGGATCACATGGTATACGAGTTTTACTGTATTTGAAATGCTTATCGATTGAATGGGTAATTGTGGTGAATGTATTTTTTTTAAGTTCTTTTTTTTAAAATAGTTGCCAATATGGTTTCAAAATCATCTATCAGTTTTCGAAAGCAACAGTGAAATACTGTAATTTTTTAACCTGAAGATCTCGGTAATATTTAGATAAAAAGGTTTTTTTTTAGCTATTTTAAAAAAGACGCTTTTTGGCTTTTTGATTTGCTTAGTAAAGATAGAGATCTTAGATATATAGTTTATTATTACTATTATTAGTGAAGCACTTTTCTGTTGATAAGCTATTATTTAGTTTTATAATCATATAGTTACGTAACTAAAAAGCCTGTGTTCAAACGGGTGTAAGACGGGTATATCCTCTGTATAAGTGTGCCTTTTATCCACAGGCAAAATATTTATCAAAACTATCCAGTGAATGATCATATCTTTCGTACAGCTTTGGATCGATCTTATCCACAATACTTTATAACAGGTGTATATATTGTGGGTAACTTGTATATTAAATGATGAGGAAACGCCACTTATTTATGGTAAGTAACTTATATACTTACTTTTATGAAGTGCATTAACAATGTAATTGCTAATTATATTACTTATGCACAATAATCGAAGAGAATGAAATGAATAGATAACGCACTCCTTTAGTAAACGTAAAAAGTTGACATAAAATTGGTCGTTATAATGACGATAAATATCCGCCTACTCTTCATTTTATAATAGACACTTTATCTGCAATGAACTCCGGAACCGTCTGAAATTTCCATTAATAACATAGGTACTAACTCTATTATTCCGACCATAATTTGGATGAAAAAAGCAGTAATAATCAGTATTTAAGACACTGTATTTTTTAATCTAGTGATTTTTTTGGGTTTTTTAGGCTTAAAATTCTGAATGTTGCGAATAAAATGATGACGATAAGTATTCAAGGTATTTACGAAGACACAAATAATAAAGGAAATAAGGTCAGAGACAACCGAACTGAGGGACTGTTTACCTTTTATAGTGTGTTTTGGGAACTTATATTTGAACAAAAGGATAAGAGAGAAAGTTATAATTAGCCAAGCAATTATAGATAAAGCATCATTGCCTACCAGGAATAATGGAGAGGTGATTGTGCTAACCATTGCGAATAGGCTGAATAAACGTATAAATGGCAGTGAGGGTAATGCTTTTATATAGTAATGGAAACGCCATACACTAGCTACATTGCATGAGAGTACCCCAGCAGCACCTATAGCGTTATATGGTTAACACAAAGGTTAGTTAACGTGGGAAGTGTAATAAAGCTAACGCCGCCAGCTATTGTATTTAGTGCACAGGTGTTGAAACCAGCAGGGACGATGTTTAACCAAATTGTGTTGCCACCATTGGATTGGCTTAAAAAAAGTTAGCGTACCTGATTAGGTTGATACTGATTACCACTGCTTGGTTCTGCATGCTCAGGAACAACTTGTTTGCGCCTGCTTGGGCCTTGGAATCGGACTTTATAGGTATCATATTCTTTAATAGACTCGAAACAGTAACGACCCAAAGCGGTTTCCAGGTCCTTTAGATTGTGGTTAGTGATAAGGATACAGTTTTTATTTTCAATAAGACGCTGTCTTAATAAACTACCTAACCAGCTTTGAGTCGTCTTTTTAAGCATAGTTTCATTAACACAAACCTCATCCAATATAAGTAAATCAACCTCTTGCAGTTGTTTATTTAGTTGACGAAATTTTTCAGGGGCACTGTCAGCAGATTGAAAATCGTAAGATGAGAAACGCATTTCTAATAGTGATTGTAGTTGACGATACATAACGGTTGTTTCGTATTGATCAATTAATTGATGAGCAATAGCACCAGCTATATGTGATTTACCGCGACCATAGTCACCATAAAAAATCATCATATGAGCACCACTATTTCGCCAAGTAGGGTCAGCATGAGCTGCAATAAAGGATTTTGCAATATTAATGGCTTCAACTACATCTTGCGCGTCTTCAACTAAGTTGTGAAATGTCCACTTTGGATCGAGTTCTGACTTACCATGTATCTTTTGAACACGTTGAAGGCGAGTCTCCTGTTGTAACTTTTGGACATCTTGATTAGCTAAACGGTCGAATTCTTCACGGCGTTCTTTATAGTTAAATTGTGCTTCAGGTTCGGGATCTTTGCCCAAAGACCTTGCCAATTCATTAATCCTATCGTGTAGACTTTTCATGATTTCCCACTGTATTTTTCAACTAATTGTTTAACGTTGTCGTCTATTTCAAGACCGGCTTGTGGTGTTATCCATTGGTGGCCGACTTTAGTTTGTTCTTTGTTCACAGGCAGTCGTTGACGGCGCTGCTTTATATTCAATACAAATTTTTGGGTCCACTGATAATCAGTAAACTGTTTTTCAGGATAACCTAACCAATAAGCAATGTATTCTCCCAGTTCATCAGCAGAATACCCTTTATCTATTACGCCAACAAGCTGACAAATCTGCTCAAATAATTCAGCATTTGCTCGCCATTTTACAGTCATCTTAACAAAATTCTGGTGTTGATCGGTGGTTATATCATAAATTTCAGGGGTAACACTTAAGGGTAAATGGATAATTTGATTATTTAAGCTTCGTTTGTACGACTGTTCACTGTTAATTTGAATCAAGCCTACACTGTCTAGTTCTTTAAGTAGCGAATTAACTTGGCGTCCTAACGTTACGATCTCCTCTTTACCATTCAAAAACTGCATAATGTCTTTGTAGGAAAGTGTAACGTTGCCTTTTGTAGAGCAGCTTTTTGATGCTAAATATATACTATAAAGTGCTCTCGCGTGGTTGCTCATAGATAATTGAAGGGCGTCTAATTCTAAGCTATTCATAAAGATGTTTATTTACCTGACACTTTGGCTAATTGGGCTACAAACCATTCCACTGCTATATCCTCAGGAATGGGATGATTTAGTACGTCAATGTGCAAGGGTTCACTTAATAAAGTAGCACCTGCGTCAAGTAGTAGGGTTTCCATTTTCATTGCAGCGCCGCAATAGGTATCGTAACTGCTATCACCAAGTCCAATAATCATTGCATTAAAGCCCTGTAAGTCTATAGTTTCAAGCGCCTTTGCATAAGGTCGTATATTGTCTGGTAAGTCACCAGCGCCATGCGTAGAGGTGCAGATCAACAATACGTTGTCTTTATTTAATACAGATATGGCGGGTTCAAAGTGACATTCACCAGTATGACCAGCTTCTGTAATACTCACCAATATAGCTTCTGCAACATATTCTGAAGCGCCTAGAACAGAACCTACCATGATGTCGAAGTGCATATAATTACCTTAAATTAGGAACGTTGTTTTGGTCTAGTTTATTGATATCAACAGAAATACAATATGTAATATTACTTACCGTTGGTATTCATTAGCGTTAAAAACAACACGAAACATAATGTCCTCATATTGAGCAAATTAGGTTATTGGCGTACTGTTTATTTGCCGATACAAAATGATGAAAATATCTTACCTAATAAATCGTCAGAACTAAATTCGCCAGTGATTTCATTTAAATACTGTTGTGCAATACGTAATTCTTCAGCAAGTAACTCACCTGCCATATTATCTTCAAGTTGCGATTTACCTAAATTGATGTGCTCATCAGCTTGTTGCAATGCAATAATGTGGCGTTGGCGCGCAATAACTTGATCCTCACCTGCTTGCTCAAAGCCCATACATTCTTTCAGATGGTCTCTTAATTCATTTATACCTTGTTGCTGCTTGGCAGAAATGCGCAATACGGGGTAAGTAGCATCTGTCGATAAACCGACGGTTTCGCCGCTTTCGTCACACTTATTGCGTATAACGGTAATATTCGCATTAGCAGGTAAGCGAGCATAAAAATCTGGCCAGATATCGCTGGGTTGATCTGCTTTTTCGTCGTTACTGTCGACCATAAACAAAATTCGGTCAGCTTTCTCAATTTCGGTCCAGGCTCGTTCGATGCCTATTTTCTCAACTTCGTCTGTACTTTCACGGAGTCCCGCCGTATCGATAATATGCAATGGCATCCCATCAATATGAATATGTTCTTTTAATACATCACGAGTGGTACCGGCAATGTGGGTAACAATAGCAGACTCTTTACCAGAAAGTGCATTGAGTAAGCTTGATTTTCCTGCATTTGGTCTACCAACAATGACCACTGACATACCATCGCGTATTAAGCTGCCTTGCTTGGCTTGATGTTTAATACTGTCGAGCTGAGCACAAATTGTTAGTAAATCACCCTGTATCTTACCATCGCCTAAGAAATCAATTTCTTCTTCGGGAAAATCAATAGCAGCCTCAACATACATGCGCAAATGAATTACTTGTTCAACCAACATGTTAATTTGCTGGGAAAATTCACCTTGCAGTGAACGAAGTGCACTTTTAGCAGCTTGTTTGGACGTTGCATCAATGAGGTCGGCAATGGCTTCAGCTTGGGTTAAGTCCATTTTATCGTTTATAAATGCCTGTTCACTGAATTCGCCCGGTCGGGCTAAACGGATATCAGCGCAGGCAACACAAGCGTCGATTAATAGTTGCATAACAATCTGACCGCCATGGCCTTGCAATTCCAATACATCTTCACCGGTAAAAGAATGTGGCGCCTTAAAATACAACGCAATACCTTGGTCAATGACATTGTTGTGTTGATCTTTAAATGGCAAATAGCTGGCTTGACGTATTGGTGGGCATTCACCCAGTAAACGCAATGCTACTTCGGTTGCTTTAGGGCCAGACACACGCACAATACCAACACCACCGCGACCTGGGGCTGTAGCTTGGGCAACAATAGTTTCTTTATTCAAAAACATTTTTAATCAATAACCTGTTTTGACTAATAACTCGGCTCGACTACTATTTAGTCGCGAAAGTTATTAAATTGCAATGGTTGGCCTAAATCTTCTTGTTTCAACAATGCCATGACGTCTTGTAAATCGTCACGCTTTTTGCCGGTAACACGAAGCTGCTCGCCCTGAATGGCTGCTTGTACTTTGAGCTTTTTATCTTTAATTAGTTTAACTATTTTTTTCGCTAGTGGTTGGTCAATGCCCTGTTTGAACCCAATCGTTTGACGGTGAATTCGGCCAGTGTGACTACTATCATTGCGGTCCATAGATGAGGTGTTTACACCACGTTTTACTAAAGCGCTACGAAGTATATCCATCATCTGTTTGAGTTGGAAATCATCCTGTGCGCTCATTACTACGGTTGAGTCTTTGAATTCGAACGATGCTTCTACGTTTCTGAAATCAAATCGTGTTGCTAATTCACGGTTTGCGTTCTCAGTCGCATTCTTTACTTCTTCTTCGTTTAATTCAGAAACAATATCAAATGTAGGCATGTGCTTTCTCCCAAAGTTAGTTTTTCGTGTTAATACAGCTAGTGTATATTGTAACTCTAGCGGTGTTTAGCTAATCTTAAATTTTGTGGACAAAAAAGCCCGCACTAAGCAGGCTTTTTAAGAAGAGGTTATTAAAACTGAATATAAGTTCTACTATTTTATGTCCACTTAACCTTTACTGCTGATGCCTCTTTTCTCCATCGATGCGTAGATAATCTTTGCTTGAACTAGGGTAATAACGTTACTTATTAACCAGTACAAAACCAATCCTGCAGGGAAGAAGAAGAAGAAAATACTCATGGCAACCGGCATATAAGTCATTATTTTTTGCTGTAACGGGTCAGTGATAGTCATCGGTTGTAAACGTTGCAACAAGAACATGCTAGCACCAGTTAAAATAGGCAATACATAGTATGGGTCAGCGACCGATAGATCAGTTATCCAGAATATGAAGTCGGCGTGACGCAATTCAACACTTTCTAATAACACCCAATATAATGCTAAAAAGATTGGCATTTGAAGTAGGAGAGGGAAACAACCACCCATTGGATTTACTTTCTCTTTCTTATACATTTCCATCATGGCGGCAGACATTTTTTGGCGGTCATCACCAAAGCGTTCTTTTAATTGTGCCATTTTAGGTTGTAAATTACGCATTTTGGCCATTGATTCGTATTGCTTCTTGGTTAACCAATACATGGCGCCCTTGACAACAATGGTGACACAAATAATGGCTAATCCCCAATTGATAACAATGCCTTGTATCCAGATCAATAAAGAGAACAATGGTTGTGAAATCATCCAAAGAAATCCGTAATCCACGGTAAGGTCAAGTCCTGGTGATAGAACAGCTAAAACGCTTTGCGTTTTTGGACCCATATATAACTGGCTTGATATAGTTCGCTCTCCGTTTACTGCAATTGTTACAGGTTCACCGGTATATCCAATAATGGCAAAATTACTATCAACAATGCGGCTAGTAATCGTATTCGTTTGTTCTTGAGGTGGTACCCAGGCAGTAACAAAATAATGTTCAATCATGCCTGTCCATCCACCAATAGTGGCTACATTCAATTTTTCGTCTTCAAAATCACCGAAACCAAATTTTTCGTACTTATCTTCTTGGGTAGAGTAAGCACCACCTCGGTAAATAGGCATAAACATACTGCCGCCGGGTTGATCTGCTGTGGTTTGTTTTAGTTGCGCAAACTGTGCCATAGAGGCGGGGGCATTGGTGTTATTTTTGACATCATAGCTAACATTAACAACATGTTGGTCACGCTGGAATACGAATGTCTTGGTAACGCTAAGCCCTTCAGCGGAAGACCAAGTCAAGGGAACACTTAGGGTATCGCCGTCCATTATAAAGTCTGCTTTAGAGGTACTATATAGAGGTCGACCTTTAGCATTAGCGTCAGGGCCCGATTTTCCAACTAATCCACTTTGAGCAATATGAAGCCGTGCACTATCGGGTTTCAATAACTGATAAGAATCATCGGCGCCTTGAGTAACGGGATACTTAACCAAGTCAGCTCTGACGACATCGCCACCAACCAAATCAATAGTAAGGTTCAGTGTGTCTGTGCTAACCGTAATAAATCGGTCACTATTGGTTTCCAAAGCACCAACTTGAGGCACAATTGACTGATTTACCGGTATGTCAGACGCTGTGCTATTACCGATGGTAGGGACAGACGAACTCGTCGGTATTTCCCCATTGGCAGCAGAAACACTTGGCACACCTTGGCTAGCTGTGGTTTGTTGAACAGGCATTGTTGCTGGCTTTGGGCCATAGGCGTCCTGATACTCAACCCATAATAGATAACTGACTAACAATAAGCCAATTACTAAGAGACTTCTTTGGGATTCCATATTTTTCTCATTTTAAAGTTTATTTTTAGGTGCTGCTTTTGACGTTGTTGCTACCGTTTCAGTGCAGTCTGAATGAGTTGCTTCATTGTCAGTTGATCCGGGCACGTAATCAAACCCACCCGGGTGCATTGGGTTACATTTCACTATTCGTTTTACAGAAAGCCAACTACCTTTAACTAATCCGTGTCTTTCTAAAGCTTGATGAGCGTAACAAGAGCATGTCGGATGAAAACGACAATTCTGACCGAGCATCGGAGATATGATGGTTTGGTAACCTTTTATCAATAATCTGAACGGTAATGTAAACATAGAAATAGGCTTTGGAGCCACTGTTTCTGGAGTTATTTTGCCGGTTGATTGCATCGAAGAGTTATCTTTCGCCATAATTTCTCTAATTGAGTAGCCAGAGCTTGGTTATCCATTCCACCAATACCTTGTTTCGCGATCACGATAATATCAACATTTGGTAGCTGATGTCTTCGTAATCGGAAGCTTTCTCTTATAATTCTTTTTATTGTGTTTCGATCAGTGGCATTTTTGACTTTTTTCTTAGGCACAGTGATACCTAAACGAGCTGTTTCGAGGTCGTTGGGTCTTGCTAATATGGTGATGTGATTAGAAACTGCGGGAATAGCTTGATCAAATACGAAGGAGAAATTTTTGGGAGTCAACAGACGTGACTCCCTGGGAAATGAGTGATTCACCGGTTTAATATGCTTTACTTACACATTAAGCTGATAATTTCGCTCTTCCTTTAGCTCTGCGATTTGCAAGAATTTTACGACCATTCTTAGTGGCCATGCGAGCACGAAAACCGTGTGAGCGTTTGCGCTTTAAATTACTTGGTTGAAAAGTTCTTTTCATGACCTAATCTCTACTTGTTTCAATGTAACGTTGAAGCATTAGTTTCAACTTTTATGAAACCTTGCTTGGAAATGGACGCAGAATGATAGGGATCAATACGTTCATTGTCAATGTTTATAAGCACGAAAGGCATGTTTATTTAGATTGTGTATAATTATTGTGCAATCGTCATTGTTATCCACATTACTCATAAGCTGATTAACGTTTAAAGCAGAATATGGCACGATATATGCTGATTTAGTGGTCGATACGCTATAGGTTAGACAATTAACTGTGTTAATTCATGATGTTATCCCCAGATAAAATGTATATATAACAGTTATTTAGAAGGTTAGGGTGGCTTATAGGTAATTATACTAAAAGATTTACTAATAAATGTGGATAAATAGGTGGAAATCCCCTATTCTTATTCTCCTTTTTTAAAAGGCTAACGACGCAGTGTGCTCTTTATTACAAAAAAATATGTTCGGCCGGCTTCCGGTTAACATTGTTTTTGAATTTAATTATTCATATTAAAGACAGGTTAGCGTATAGGAAATTCGCGGTTCGGTGCCATACAAATCTGTATTTTATCCTACTTTAATGCGCGGACATAGTTAGTTTTGGTCGACGTTTAATGGAGAAAGTCAGTTGAGTATAAGTTGGGATCATTGCCTCGAATTGCTAAAAGAAGAACTTCCTTCAGAACAATTCAATATGTGGCTAAAACCACTCCGATCCGAATTTAACGGCGAATCCCTCCATTTATTTGCAACCAATCATTTCATTCTTGATTGGGTCAGAGACAAGTATCATGGAATGATTACTGAAAGTTTACGTTCTTTATACGGGGAGGATGCGCCTAACTTGATAATTACAGTGCGTAGTCTCTCTCAACAAAATGCGATAACGCAGCAGCAAGCGTCTGATAACCGGCCAACTGAACGGGGGCCAGTTCCTAATAACAATCAAAATTACAATGACCGTCCAAATGGTGGATATGATAGAACACCTGATAATAGTCAGGGCGAAGCCGCAAATCGTCGACAAGGGGGTAACGGCGGTAACGGTACGAACGGCGGGCAGGGTCAAGAAAGCGATAATTACAAAGAAGGTGTCAATTCAGGTCGCATGAAGGTTAGCGTTGGCCAGCACTTGGGTGGTTCATCTCATGACCGACCTGCACAAAACACACAAGATTTCCAGGCTGATTATCAAACCGGTTCTTCTGATGATGCTAGCCAAAATCCGTTTTTAAACAAACAAAGTTCACGGCCTGCCTCTCCAAAAGTAGGTGGCGGTATAGACATTAATCTAGTCAATCATAATCTAAGTAATTCGCAGCGAAATCAATATCAGCAGAATACTGGACATAATGGCAACACAGGACTGAATCAGGGTGCTGCTTATGGTAAATCATCGAGTCCATTGGTTAACGTGCATAAAAGTAATGTGAACCCGGAGTACACGTTTGAGAATTTTGTCGAGGGTAAGTCAAATCAGTATGCGCGCGCGGCAGCAATCCAAGTAGCCAATAACCCTGGTAAGTCATATAACCCATTATTCTTATATGGTGGTACAGGCTTGGGTAAAACCCATTTAACGCACGCTGTCGGAAACGGCATTTTGGCTAATAAGCCAGACGCGAAGATTGTGTACATGCATTCTGAACGGTTTGTTCAAGATATGGTAAAGGCACTACAGAATAACGCGATAGAAGAATTTAAACGTTTTTATCGGTCGGTCGATGCGTTGCTAATAGATGATATTCAGTTTTTTGCAAATAAGGATCGTTCACAGGAAGAGTTTTTTCATACCTTTAATGCCTTGTTAGAAGGGAACCAACAAATAATACTGACGTCAGACCGTTACCCAAAAGAAATTGATGGTGTAGAGGACAGGCTAAAGTCGAGATTCGGTTGGGGCTTAACGGTAATAATTGAACCACCTGAGTTAGAAACACGTGTTGCGATTTTGAATAGGAAGGCGCACGAGTGCAATGTTAGGCTTCCAAGCGAAGTTGCATTTTTTATGGCGAAACGGTTGCGTTCCAATGTGCGAGAATTGGAAGGGGCTTTAAATCGGGTAGTAGCGAATGCCAATTTTTCTGGCAGGCCGATTACAATCGATTTTGTTCGCGATGCATTGCGGGATTTACTTGCCTTACAGGACAAGTTAGTTACTATTGAGAACATACAAAAAACAGTCGCTGATTATTATAAAATAAAAGTTGCTGATATACTGTCCAAAAGACGAAGCAGAAGTGTTGCTCGGCCTAGGCAAGTTGCGATGGCCTTAGCCAAAGAACTAACGAATCACAGTTTACCGGAAATAGGTAATGCCTTCGGTGGAAGAGATCATACAACGGTCATTCATGCTGTGAGAAAAGTTGTTCAACTTCGCAACGAAAGTCATGATATAAAAGAAGACTATAAAAACTTAATAAGAACGCTTTCTTCATAATAATTTTAACGAGAAGACATAAATGAAATTTACCATTAGCCGTGAAGGTTTATTACAACCGCTTCAACTAGTCTCTGGCGCCGTTGAAAGACGTCACACACTGCCTATTCTGTCGAATGTATTGATAAAGGTTAGTGAGGGAACACTCTGGCTAACAGGTACGGATTTAGAAGTCGAATTGATGTCTAGCGTGAAACTATCTGGTAGTTTCACCGATGGGGAGATTACCGTTCCGGCTAAGAAGCTGGTTGATATTATTCGAGGTATCAATGGTGAGAGTAATATTATCTTCGAGATCGAAGAGAACAAAGCTATTATTAAGTCAGGCCGTGGTAAATACACTTTATCAACATTATCGGCAAGCGATTATCCCAATCTAGAGGATTGGGAAGGTGAGGTGGAATTCGAAGTTAAGCAATCGGACTTGAAAGGATTGATTGAAAAAACTCATTTTTCAATGGCTCAGCAGGATGTACGTTACTATTTAAATGGTATGAGTCTAGAAACTGAGGAACATACGATTAGAACCGTTGCGACTGATGGTCATCGTCTGGCACTTTCAACGCTTGATTACGAAGTTGCTACATTGCCTATACGCCAGGTGATTATTCCACGCAAAGGCGTGTTGGAAATAATTAGGCTAATTGAATACAACGACACCTTGGTTAAAGTGCAAATAGGTAGCAATCATATAAGAATTTTTTCTACCTCGTTTATTTTTACAAGTAAATTGGTGGATGGTCGTTTTCCGGATTATAGAAGGGTTCTGCCTAAAGGCTCTGATAAAGCCGTTTGGTCGTCGCGCGAATTGTTAAAAGCTGCATTTTCTAGAGCGATGATCCTTTCAAACGAAAAGTTTAAGGGTGTCCGCCTAAATCTCGCAACCGGTGAGTTGAAGATAACGGCTAACAACCCAGAGCAAGAACAAGCAGAAGAAGTGGTTGACGTAAATTATGAAGGTGAGGATTTGGAGATTGGCTTCAACGTAGCTTACCTGATTGACGTGTTAAACGTACTTAACTCTGAGAACGTTATCTTCAACTTGTCCGATGCTAATGCGAGTGCATTGATCCATGCGGAGGGCGATGAGTCAGCATTATATGTCATCATGCCTATGCGTTTATAATCACAGTTAAGGGCAACGTCTAGCCTTTATGCATTTATCTCTTGTGCAACTTGCTCAGTTTAGAAATTTTGAGCAAGTTGCGTTCTCCCCTTGTAAATCACTCAATATAATCCACGGTGCTAACGGTGCTGGGAAGTCTTCGATCTTGGAAGCAGTTCATTTACTCGGATTTGGTCGTTCATTCAGAACAAATCGTCAAAACTCGGTTGTAAAACACAACACTGATACAGCTACAGTTTTTAGTCGGCTTATAGATGAGGATGGGTCAGAGCAGAAAATTGGGTGCACAAGGCATAAATCAGATGGTTTTGAATTTAGTATTAATGGTGAGAGAACAAAAAAACTGGCGGATGTGGTTCGTAAAATTCCTATGCAGATTTTTACTCCACAAAGTAGTGACTTAATAATAGGCCAGCCTATGCTCAGACGACGCTTTGTCGATTGGGCATTGTTTCACGTGAAACATGGTTACTCCGATTTAATGTCAGCCTATTCAAAAACCCTTAGTCAGCGAAATGCACTACTCAGGGTTCATTTAAATACGGGAAGGGCGATAGACGTCCAACAGTTCAATTATTGGAGTGAATCTCTTAGCAGGTATGGCAATTTGATTTCGGACGCTAGAAAGACCTATTTGGAGGCAATAAATGCTGAAGTTGTTGCACTTTATAGTCAATTTATACCTGAGTTCAAGATAGAACTGAGGTATAATACCGGATGGGATAAAGGGATGCAGCTTGAGGATTCATTAAAGCTAAAGCAGTCTCGTGATTTCCAATATGGATACACAACAGTTGGACCGCATAAAGGTGATATAAAGTTCACTGTAAATGGGTTGAGCGCATCAGAAACTTTGTCGCGTGGTCAGTTGAGGATTTTAGTATCTATATTGCAAATTGCACAAATGAAAATGTTTTCATCGTTAAGTAATAAATCGACTATCTACTTAGTGGACGATATTGCGGCGGAGTTGGACATAAAGACAAGGGAGCATTTTCTGGACTTAATACTTGAAACGAACACTCAGGTTTTTGTTACAGCTATTGAGACCTCGCAATTCGACTTCACAAATAAATATAATGATAAAAAAGTGTTTCACGTGGAACATAACCAAGTGAACGAGGAGTAAGAAATGTCAGAACAGAATTACGATTCTTCGAGTATTAAGGTTCTAAAAGGATTAGATGCCGTACGTAAACGTCCAGGTATGTACATTGGCGATACAGATGATGGTACCGGTTTACATCATATGGTTTTCGAAGTTGTTGATAACTCCATTGATGAAGCTTTGGCTGGTCACTGCAAAGATATCGTAATCAAAATACATTCTGATAACTCTGTTTCTGTCAGTGATGACGGGCGTGGTATTCCAACGGAAATTCACGAAGAAGAGGGTGTTTCTGCTGCTGAAGTTATTATGACAGTATTGCACGCGGGCGGAAAGTTCGATGATAACTCGTATAAAGTTTCAGGCGGATTACACGGTGTTGGGGTCTCTGTTGTAAATGCACTGTCTAAGAAGCTAACTATCAATATTCGTCGTAGAGGCGAAATTTTTGAACAAGAATACGATATGGGAGTGCCTTGCGCTCCTCTAGCTCCAACGGGTAAAACAGATAAATCAGGAACTACAATACGTTTTTGGCCAAGTGAAGAAACATTCACAAATATTGAATTTCACTATGACATTTTGGCAAAACGAGTTCGCGAATTATCTTTCCTCAACTCTGGCGTTTCAATTATCCTCGAAGACGAAAGAGATGGCCGCAAAGACCACTTCCAGTATGCCGGCGGTATTAAAGCTTTCGTTGAATATTTAAATACAAATAAAACGGTAGTTCATCAAAAAGCGTTCTATTTCGACCTACACCGTGAAGACGGTATTTCAGTCGAAGTTGCAATGCAATGGAACGATGGTTTCCAAGAAAATGTTTTTTGCTTTACCAACAATATCCCTCAAAGAGATGGCGGAACTCACTTAGCTGGTTTCCGTGGTGCGTTAACTCGAACGTTAAATACCTTTATGGAAAAAGAGGGTATGAATAAAAAGCATAAAACAAGTGCTAGTGGCGACGATGCTCGTGAAGGTTTAACTGCTGTTATCTCCGTTAAAGTTCCTGACCCTAAGTTCTCTTCACAAACTAAAGACAAATTAGTTTCATCGGAAGTAAAAACTGCGGTTGAAAGTGCCATGGGTGAAAAACTTGCTGATTACTTAATTGAAAATCCAAGCGAAGCGCGGATCATTGTTGGTAAGATAATCGATGCTGCAAGAGCGCGTGAAGCTGCGCGTAAGGCACGTGACATGACTCGCCGTAAAGGCGCATTAGACTTAGCCGGTTTGCCAGGCAAACTCGCTGATTGCCAAGAAAAAGACCCTGCATTATCTGAATTGTATATTGTGGAAGGAGACTCTGCTGGCGGTTCTGCCAAGCAAGGTCGTAATAGAAAGAATCAAGCGATACTGCCGTTAAAAGGTAAAATTCTTAACGTCGAAAAAGCTCGCTTTGACAAAATGTTATCTTCTCAAGAAGTTGCAACGTTAATAACGGCGCTAGGTTGCGGTATTGGTCGTGATGAATATAACCCCGAAAAGTTACGCTATCACAGTATTATCATCATGACAGATGCCGATGTGGATGGTTCTCACATCAGAACCCTTTTGTTAACTTTCTTCTTCCGTCAAATGCCTGAACTTATCGAACGTGGTTACATTTATATTGCACAACCCCCGTTGTATAAAATTAAGAAAGGTAAGCAAGAACAATATTTAAAGGACGATGAAGCATATACGAATATGATTACGTCCATTGCGGTTGATGGCTCAAGTCTCTATTTTAGTCCTGACGCGCCACCGATTAAAGAATTAAGCTTAGAGAATATGGTAAAGCTTTATCAGTCTACGCAAACTCTAATCAGTAGAATGCACCGTAGAATGCCAACTTCTATTTTGAGGCAACTTGTTTATTTAGAAGTAATAACGACTGAAACCTTAGGTGATAAAGAAGCATTGGGTCGGATCGGCCAGTCACTAGTTGAACAACTTTCTACCTCTGAAGATGATGGACAAAGTTTCTCATTCAATATTAATGCGAATGAAAATGGTTTGAATGAACTTGAAATCATTATGAAAATGCATGGTATTGACTATAACTACTCTTTCACGCAAAGCTTCATTGAAGGCCCTGAATACAAAAAAATCAGAACCCTAAATGAAACCATTAATGGTTTAATGGAAGAGGGGTCATATATTCAACGCGGTGAAAAAACACAAGCTGTAAGTACTTTTGAGGAAGCATTATTATGGTTAATCAAAGAAGCAGAGCGTGGCCAATATAAGCAGCGTTATAAAGGACTGGGTGAAATGAACCCAGAGCAACTTTGGGAAACCACAATGGACCCTTCGCAACGCCGCATGCTGCAAGTAAAAATTGAGGATGCTATTTCGGCAGATCAATTATTTACGACACTGATGGGCGACCATGTTGAACCGCGCAGAGACTTCATTCAAACCAACGCCTTGAATGTTGAAAACTTAGACGTATAGATACATTTAAAAAGTGAGAAGAAAAAAGGTGTTCCAGTGAACACCTTTTTTTATGTCTAAAAACCGGCTGTGCCAAATTTTCTTCGAAAAATGGAGATCCAAAAATTATCTCTACAACGTACTTGCACAAAAATAATCCGACTCTACTTAACGAAATTTACCAAAATAATTTATCTAATTAATAACTAGTTAATAAGCTTTTCAAAAAGTTAGTGTATGAAGCAGTTAGTGTGTATTTTATCGCCACGAAACCGTAAAATTAATAATATTTATATATTTCATAGGGTTACAGCCGATTTAATTAAATCAGGTTTTGGTGTCGTAACGGAGCTAACTCATGTACTCGGAATATCAACCATATTTAGCTCGGTTGAGGCTCTAAAATAGACTGTTTTGTGAAATTTAATTTGAGAAAATTCATTTAATTCAATTAGATAGCAGGTTTTTATATTTTTCTGGACAGTCATGAATGGTGGTCATAAAAGTCAATATTAATTTTACAAATAAAACTCATCCATAACTGCTGTGTGTGAATGACGTGTCGACGTTTATGTAGTCAATAGAAAACGGGATGGTAAATGAAGTTTTAGGTTTGAACCTCACCGTACCCATTTAATATGAAAGCCATTCAGCAATGAATCGCAAAGAAAGCATAAGTTTGGTTAACGTCCTCGGGTGAGGTTCTGTTCAGCTAGCTATTTCCAAACGTTGCCTCAAAAAACGCTACATGAATGGAAAAGTGTTGTTTTGTATAGACAAGAGGTTCGACCGTAACAACATACAGCATCGTTACGGATCGACATTAGTAAGAGTCGGGTTTAGTTATCAACTCTAGTAATGGTCAGTTCGGGCTGACTATTTTTAGATATATCAAATTCAAATGAGAACAGGCCAGTATCCGACGGTACAAATTGCATATTTTGGCTGGTTTGTTCGCAAATTAATTCTACCGGGTCGTATAACTCAACCCTGCGTGGTGAATACTCAAAACCGCAGTTAAACTCAGAAGTCCAAGTAGCGTCAGCTACTTTAAAATCATACGGTTGGCCATCGGCAATCAATTCAATTGTAATGGTATATAGATCGGGTGTAACTCGACGAAATTTGAATTGTTCCGTTGCTTCCCACCAGTTGAAAACCCCACGAAGATACATGTCTTGGTAGTTCTTGTCAGGTTCAAAACTAATTAAGTCTCTAGCGGAACGAGTTGAACAAGCACTTAACGCCACTAAGCTAAATGCTACAACTGTTAACTTCGTCATTTTATGCATAGCCACTGCCCTTATACCGCCAAAACTGAAACGTCTGCTACGGATAAGAACAGTTGTCTCGCTTTGCCTACTAAGGCAACACGATTTGTTTTTACCTTTGGGTCATCTGCCATGATCATGACGTCATCAAAGAAGTTATTAAGTGGCGTCTTCAGGACGGTTAACGACGCTAAAACCGCATCATATGCAAGATTATCAATAAGCTCGTGAACTTCGCTCTGCGCGCTTTCCAGCGCTATAAATAGCGCCTTTTCTGCGTCCTCGATAAACAATGATGGGTCAATCGATGGCAATGCATCAATATCAATATCATTTTTATTCAAAATATTAGCAACACGCTTGTTCGCAGCAACTAAATCGACCGCGCTATCCATTTGCTTAAATGCAGTAACTGCTTTAATTCGCGCATCAAAATCAATTGCCGTCGTTGGTTGTTGCGTCATAACGGCGCTAACAACATCTCCAGGGATATTTTGGTCCTGATAGAAAGGTTTAAATCTGTCTAATAAGAAGGTGTGCACCTGTGTTGCTGTTTGTGCGTTCGATAATTTACCGGCGTAAATACTAACAACGCTTTTTACTATACTGTGTAAATCCAGCGCTAATTTATTTTCAACCAAGATACGCAATATGCCAATTGCTGAACGGCGAAGCGCAAACGGGTCTTTGTCACCTTTAGGGAGCTTGCCAATGCCGAATATTCCAACCAATGTGTCGAGTTTCTCAGCGAGTGACAGCATATAACCTGCGCTTGAGGTTGGTAGTTTATCTCCGGCAAAACGCGGTAAATATTGTTCTTCAATTGCTAATGCCACGGCAGCATGCTCTCCGTCGTGCAGTGCATAATGATGTCCCATGACGCCTTGTACGCTCGGAAATTCCATGACCATGTCACTCAGTAAATCGGCCTTCGACAGAGCCGCCGCACGCGTAACGTGCGTTGGATCAAACTTTAATTCTTGCGCTATAATTTGGCTAATTGCCACTAAACGTGCCGTTTTATCCGCAACAGTACCTAATTCTTTTTGGAATAGAACCGTAGATAATTTTTCCGCCTTAGATGCTAATGTCGTTTTCTTATCGTTTTCGAAGAAGAACTTTGCGTCGGACAAACGCGGGCGAATAACCTTCTGGTTTCCCTCAATTACTTGAATTGGGTCTTTGCTTTCAATGTTTGACACAAATAAGAACCTTGATGATAACTGACCCTCATCATCCAACAGCGGGACGTATTTTTGGTCGTCCTTCATTGTGTATATGAGTGCTTCTTTGGGCACATCAAGAAATTCCGCTTCAAACTGAGCGGATAAAATAACAGGCCATTCGACAAGGGAAGAAATTTCTTCTAACAATGCGCGGTTATAGTCGGGTGTTAATCCGAGTTCTTCGGCTTTAGCTATTAGCCCTGCTTCAATGGTATCGGTGCGTTGAGCGTAATCAGCAACAACATATTGGGCGATTAACGCGCTCGCATAATTATCAGCGTGATCTAATGTAAAACGACGTTGACCATGAAAGCGGTGTCCAGATAACTGATCTGCGGACGTCAATCCGAACAAAGTTAAGGGGAGAACGACACTACCAAACATGACACACAAGGTGTGAACGGGGCGAATAAATTCAGCTGACGACGATCCCCAGCGCATTGGCTTTGGAATAGGTAGCTTTTTTACGGTTGTTTGCAAAACTTCCTGCAATACGTCCTTCAATGCTTTTCCTTTGACTTCTGCAACGTGCAGCAACCACTCACCTTTATCAGTCTTTAATCGTGACGCCTCGGTAACATCAATACCATTGCCCTTTGCCCAACCTTGTGCTGCGCGCGTCGGATTACCATCTGCATCAAAAGCAGATGATATTGCAGGGCCACGCTTTTCGACCTTGCTGTCAGGTTGCGTCCCTGCACAATTTTTTACTACAACTGCCAAACGACGAGGCGCTGCATAAGGCGCTATAGAATCAAACTCAAACCCAGCTTTGGTGAGTTCATCATGAATATTTTGAGTGAAGCTTTCCGACAGTTTCTTGAGCGACTTTGGTGGGAGTTCTTCGGTGCCTAGCTCAATTAATAGGTTTTGCTTAATGATAGTCATTGCTTAGGCTTCCTTTTGCTGGTTATCAGCGCTTGTCGTCTCGCTCTGCGCATTTTTACAGAGAGGAAAGCCCAATGCCTCGCGCGTGGCATAATACATCTCAGCACACGCCTTTGATAAGGTGCGGACGCGCAGAATGTAGCGCTGTCTTTCGGTGACAGAAATAGCATGACGCGCATCTAGTAAGTTGAATGCATGAGATGCTTTCATCACTTGTTCATAAGCGGGCAAGGGGAGTTGCGCTTCAATTAACTTATTACTCGCTTTTTCACATTCATCAAAGGTTCTAAAAAGAAAATCGACATCAGCATATTCAAAGTTATAGGCTGACTGTTCTTTTTCGTTTTGCAAGAATACATCACCATATGTAACTGTGCCCATTGGCCCGTCGGTCCAAACTAAATCATAAATGCTATCAACGCCTTGTATATACATCGCCAAGCGCTCTAGTCCGTAGGTGATTTCACCAGTAACAGGTTTACATTCAAGACCACCTACTTGTTGGAAATAGGTAAATTGCGTGACTTCCATCCCATTTAACCACACCTCCCAACCAAGGCCCCAAGCACCCAGAGTTGGCGACTCCCAGTTATCTTCTACAAAACGAATGTCATGTATAAGAGGATCAAAGCCAAGCATTTCAAGCGAGCCTAAATAGAGTTCCTGAATATTGTCTGGCGAAGGTTTAAGCATTACTTGAAATTGATAATACTGCTGTAAACGATTAGGATTTTCACCATAACGGCCGTCAGTTGGACGGCGACAAGGCTGAACATAGGCGCTGCTGATGGGCTCTGGACCTAAGGAACGAAGGAAAGTCATTGGATGGAACGTACCAGCGCCTACTTCCATGTCAAGAGGCTGAATAATAACGCATCCTTGAGATGCCCAATAGTTCTGTAATGCAAGGATAAGACCTTGAAATGTCTTGCTGTCATAATTTTGCATAAGTGCTAAATTCTTCTATGCTCAGTGTGTGAAATTCGAATATACGTTAGCGTAAGTTAATTCAAGCAGCGTTCAGCACCAGTTGGATAGTGGATGCTAAGCATCGACCAAAGTGGTCGTTTAAGCCCAAATCGCTGACTTACCTAACGTAAAAAAGTAGCCTAAGAGTATACCGTCTAGTTGCTTCAATTGATAACCCCACACATTAGATATTCAACCAGTAAAGCGTAATAAAAGTGATTTTCAAGCAAATCGTTCTATTGTTCAGTATCAACTACAATTTTTTTACGCGCTAATTGGTCAAATGGTTGATGTATTGCAAGCAAATTTTGTCGTCAGTAGCTTTTACCCAAGATAAGCTTTACCCTAATATGCAACAAATTAGTCCGCCAACTCACCAACAAGTTCAACAATGACACAGTGAGGATATACACAATGAGTCATATTTTGACTACTGATACTATTCAGTCAGCCACCAGTTGCGCATGGCAAACCTCTGACCCTCAATACGTTGCTTATCATAATGACCAGTGGGGCAAACCTGTTTTTGATAGCCAGGAATTGTTTGCAAAACTATGTTTGGATGGTCAGCAAGCAGGATTGAGTTGGTTAACAATTTTACGCAAACAAAAAAACTATGAAAAAGCATTCCATCAGTTTAACCCGCAAAAAATTGTTAAAATGACCGAAGATGATGTTACTGAATTAATGCAAGATAAAGGGATAGTGCGCAACAAGTTAAAAATAAAGTCCATTATTAAAAACGCAAATGCTTTTATTGAGATAGAAGAGACAATGCCATTTAATCTATATTTATGGCAGTTTACGCAGTATCGAATAATCCAAACTAACTGCAAAACCAAAGGTGATGTTGCAACGACATCGGTGGAGTCGGAAGCAATGGCAAAAGCGCTAAAAAAAGTCGGTTTTAGCTTCGTTGGCAGTACTATTTGCTATGCATTTATGCAGGCGGTTGGCATGGTTAATGACCACCTCGTAGATTGTCCTTGTCACGCCGCACTAAAAACTGAGCAAGAGACGGTTGAAAAACAGCTATTTACACTTAAACGTAGCACAACGGTTGCTTGATTATTGCCGTTACAACTGACTCTTTCTCTGCAGGCACTATCGTTAGATAGCATTGATAACTAACGTTGTAATTAAGCGAACATTCAGCAACGAAATTTTTTCAAACGATCAATTTCTTCCTGAATACCACTCTCAGCTTCACTTTCAATCTGCTCACGTTGGCGGTCTTGCTTTCGTATTTCCTGCTTACTTAAGGCACTGCGCTCTTTATGGGTTGGGAAATCTTTTATTGTATCGAATAGACGATGTAATTGAGGAAATACGAGCGAGTAGTCGGGAATGTTCTCTATTGGTAGTGCTTTAAGCAAATTACAAATTCTAATTGCACCCTCAGAATAGTTACATTGCTGTTGTTGCATAGCAAACGCAATTGTTTGAATGCTTTGCACAATCGAATCAATACGTTTGTTTCTCGCTGATTGTTGGCGAGCTTTTTGCTGCATTAAAACAAACAGCAATTTTCCAGCATATATACCAAGGGAGATAATGACTATCGCCCCGACGGTTCCTAATATTATTTCAGTCATTTCTCTACTTAATCTTTGAAGTCGTCCATACTAATTGCGTCTAAACGCGAAAGAGGATCATCTTCTTCTTCAATTTCTTCTTCAGCACTAATTCCTAGCATGTCACAAAGTACTAAATGACGGGCTAAATTTGTGTTTACATAAACTTGCTCTAATGCAGTTAATGCTTTTGATTCTTGCTTATCCAGCAGCCTCTGCAATTTGTCATCAGCTTCAATTGCGTCTAATTCATGCTTAGGTGTTTTATATGATATTTTTTTCTCAGTCGGCTGACTGCTCTTTTTGTGACGTAACAAATCAACAGGAACTTTACTACCGAAGCGGAGATCCTTTTTTTGGTTTTGTCTAGCGCTCTCTGCTGCGTCAATAACACTGTTTCTGGTACCTGCTTTGTTTCCATTTTTCTTTCTTGTACGATCAGATGGAGTGCGTACAATCGGAATAGTCGACTTTGGCGTGCCTATTTGACCGCCTTTTCTAGTTTTCTTGCTAGCCATTTCTGCCCTTACTTGCTAT
>Ga0307488_10000160_pt1 | contig 50416 bp, 53 predicted proteins | sample SB02metaG_FD_202248 | JGI IMG/M metagenome (GOLD analysis project Ga0307488, IMG submission 202248) | Sea-ice brine microbial communities from Beaufort Sea near Barrow, Alaska, United States - SB 0.2 | ecosystem: Environmental > Aquatic > Marine > Coastal | place: USA: Alaska | collected... | reverse complement strand
GGAATCTGATTTAAGCCCGTTAATTTAACTTCTTGATTCAATGACCAACCCCAAAATCTATCAGAAGGAAAATGCCAATCTAGCCCCGACAAACCCCATTATGCTCATAACTGTTTCATAACAACTCAATTGCGGCTCGCCGCCATCGAATCAATCTTATTATCTTTAAATCCTGACCTGCCGGCGCACCAACAGGCAATGCTTTCTACAACCAAGTAGCGCTAAAACCCCAAGCAACGCCTGCCAACCTATACAGCAGGAAAGCTATCAGAGTAATAACCAGAGAGGTGGCGAGCGCGACTACAGAGTAACCGCTAAAATCGCACCACGCACCATCGCGAACAGCAGCTACAACCCTGCATAACAGTGATTTTTTAACAGATCAGGAGTTTATACGCCTAGAATTAATTTATCCACACCGGAAAAATATGACAATTTTTATGAAAATAATTTAAATATAATTAAATCAACATGTTACCTAATATCAAACTTATTTTTATTCACAGACCCAGAACTAAATACTGATCAATATTTAATCAACATCTGTGGATAACCTGTATATAACCAGTTCAAAACCAGTGTGTAAAGTACATTGAGGGGGTCTATTACGGATTTCTCGCCACTCGCTATTTTGGAAGGTGACTCAACCCAAGAAAGAGGTCACTTTCCAATACAAAATGACGAAAAGATATGCCCCAGAAGATCGTCAGAGGTGAACACTCCAGTGATCTCGGAAAGGTGATTTTGCGCCAACCGCAAGTCCTCTGCGAGCAACTCACCAGCACCGCTACCGCTTAACTGCCGCTGGCCAACAATCACTAACTCTAGGGCTTTCTCTAGGGCTGCCAGGTGCCGGCGACGAGCCGAAAACAGCCCCTCTGTGCGCTCCTCAAAGCCCATGCTCGACTGCAGAAAACTAACCAGTTCATCGAGGCCGGTTTTATGCTTCGCGGAGATCGCGAAACTGTTCGACTGCTGACCCAATCTGCCAGGCGCATGTCCCGACTGATCGATTTTATTTAGCACCACGGTTACCGGCTGTTTAGCGTCGCCAAAGCGGGCGAAATACTCGGGCCAGATCGCGGTCAAATCCGGATTGTCGGTTTCATTGGCATCAACCAAAAACAATAGTTGATCTGCTTGCTCAATTTCTAACCAGGCGCGCCTTATACCCTCTAGCTCGATCAGGTCATCACTTTCTCGCAACCCAGCGGTATCCACTATGTGCAGCGGCATGCCGTCTAAAGTTATGGTTTCGCGGAGTACATCGCGGGTAGTGCCTGCCTGAGGCGTCACAATCGCCGCATCACGCCCAGCGAGCGCATTTAACAGGCTCGACTTACCGGCATTGGGCTTTCCTGCCAACACAACCGTCATGCCGTCACGGAGCAGTGAGCCCTGCTGAGCTTTGCTCAGGGTATCGGTGAGATCCTGTTTTAGTTGCTCAAGATTATCAGCAAGTCGCTCATCGGCGAGAAAATCAATTTCTTCTTCGGGGAAATCAATTGCCGCCTCAACGTAGAGCCGAATATTAATCAAGCGCTCAACGAGGCCGTTAATCAGAGCAGAAAAGTCGCCCTGCAGTGAGCGCACCGCACAGCGTGCCGCCTGGATTGACGTGGCGTCAATTAGATCGGCTATGGCCTCGGCCTGAGCCAGGTCGAGTTTGTCGTTGAGAAACGCGCGTTCACTAAACTCTCCCGGCCGGGCTGGTCTGGCACCCAACTGCACGCAGCGCTGCACTAGGGCGTCTAAGATCACTGGGCCGCCGTGGCCCTGTAGCTCTAAAACATGCTCTCCGGTAAACGAGGCGGGTGCGGGAAAATAGATCGCTACCCCTTCATCAATAACCTCAGTGTTGGCGCCCATAAAGTGACAGAAGGTGGCCTGTCGCGGCACCAGCTCTCTAGCGGTTATGGCAGCGGCAAAAACACTGATATCGGGACCCGAGATGCGCACAACACCCACCCCACCGCGGCCTGGCGCGGTCGCTATAGCGACAATACTATCTAGACTGTTTTGCACAATTACACCCCGATAAAAAAGGCCCTCGAGAGGGCCTTTGGTTTTATAACTTATCTCTCAACTACGGCGTATCTAACCACTCTACTTTTTAACCCCTTTGCCTGCGGCAGCAGCAGACGCACTGGCCAGCTGCCGGTTGACATACCATTGCTGGAACATCGACAACAGGTTGTTAACCGTCCAGTACAGAACCAGACCGGATGGGAAGATCATAAAGAAAAAAGTAAACGCAATCGGCATGATTTTCATTACCATTGCCTGGGTAGGATCTGTGGGCATTGGCTGCAATTTCTGCATCAGCAGCATGCTGGCACCCATCACCAACGGCAATATAAAGAAGGGATCTTTCGCCGACAGGTCATCGATCCAGAAGATCCATGGCGAGTGGCGTATTTCAACACTTTCTAAGAGCACCCAGTAGAGCGCCAAAAAGACTGGCATCTGCAACAACATCGGGAAGCAACCGCCGGCAGGATTAACCTTTTCTTTCTTGTACAGGCCCATCAACTCTTGAGACATTTTCTGCCGATCGTCGCCATAGGTCTCTTTCAGTCGCTCCATCTTTGGCTGCAGGCTACGCATTTTAGCCATTGAACGCAGACTTGCTGCAGACAGTGGATAGAGCAGAATCTTAATGCCGATAGTCAGCAGAATAATCGACCAACCCCAGTTGCCAACAACGGAATGAATGAACTTCATGGCCGCAAATATCGGCTTCGCCAACATCCAAAGGAAACCGTAATCCACGGTTAAATCGAGATATTCAGCCAGCTCTTCTAGCTTGACCTGGTCTTTCGGGCCAACATAGAACTGCGCTGTGTATTCACCATAGGATCCTGGTGCGACGCTGATCTTCTCACCGGTAAACCCTAACAGGTAGACATCTTGCCCCGACAGTTTACGCAAGCTGAAGTTGTTGCTTTGATCCGCCGGTGGAACCCAGGCACTGACAAAATAGTGCTGAACCATGGCCACCCAGCCACCTTCAATGCTGCTCTTAACCGAGCCATCTTCAATATCAGAGAAATCGTATTTGGCGAAATTTTTATCCGTCTCTCTTAATGCGGCGCCCAAATAGGGCTGTATGCCACCACTGGACTCAACCAGGGGCTCATGAGAGTCGCGCTTAATCTGGCCGTAAAACGTCGCCTCCCAGGGCTCATAGCTGCTGTTATTGATCAGGTAGCTAACGCCAATAACGTAATCCGAACGACTAAAGGAAAAACGCTTAACCAGTCTCGCGCCATTTTGATTAAGCGTTAGATCAACATTTAAAGTGGATTGATTAGCATCCAGGCTAAATTCACTGGCTGATGTGGAATAAACACCACGTCCCTCTCGGGTATCGGTGCCGTTTTTGCCAATCAAGCCACTCTGAGCAATATATTCATTTTGCGCGGAACGGGTCAGTAAGGTGAATGGCTCGCCGCCATCCTCAGCCATCTTGGTTAGGTGATTCAACAGTTTTACCTGAACTATGTCACCGCCCAACGTATCGATAGTCACTTCAACCGCATCAGTGGTTACAGTGACCAATCTTGCATCAACCCGCTTCTCAACCAACACTACAGGGGCTTGATCAAGCGATGGCAGTTCATCAGACAGCGCGTTAACCTGCTGAGCTTCGAGAACAGGTAGCTGTGATGCCTGAGGAATCGTTAAGGCTGAATCCGGAGGGGCGATCTGGCTTGCAGCATTATCTTGGAAGTTACTCCACTCGATAATAAGCAACCACGCAACGAAACCAATTGCGGCAATATTTAGGCTTTTCTTCCAATCCATTCGATTTATGACTCTGTATGATTATTGTTAGCGGATGATGTTGTATCCGATTTACCAGAATGTTCTACCGGTAGCACCGGATCGTAACCCCCTGAATGGAAAGGCTGGCATTTTACTATTCTACACACCGTAAGATAACCCCCCTTTACGACGCCAAAGCGACGAAATGCTTCTTCAGCATAATTCGAGCAACTGGGGTGAAAGCGACAGTTCGATCCAAGTATTGGGCTGATGGCGTACTGATACGCTTTAATACACCCAATCACCAATCTACGCATCCCGTTTACTCTCTTTATTAAGGCGCGCGATCAGTCTACCCCAAGACTGCTGAATTAGAGCGGCCAATTCGGTTGCCGAGAGTTTACCAAGATCTTTTCGTGCCAGAAATACTATATCGACGGGCACAGGTAGAGGAGTCAGACGAAAGCATTCTCGCACAACGCGTTTTATGCGATTGCGTGCCACAGCAGTGGGAACGTTTTTTTTGCCAATAACTAAGCCCAGCCGCGCCGTTTCAGTGCCGTTGGGTTCAGAGAGTATAAGGAGATTGGGGTGAGCCACCCGAACGCTATTATTATCAAACACCTCTGTGTAATCAGAGGATTTGAGTAAGCGTCGGTTTTTACCGAAGGCAGCTCCGGGCATAAGTAGCCCTGAAAGCACTTAAGCAGCTAAACGCTTACGGCCTTTAGCGCGACGACGGTTTAAAACGGCACGGCCGCCAACAGTTGCCATACGAGCTCTAAAGCCATGAGTGCGCTTACGCTTGATGATACTGGGTTGAAATGTTCTTTTCATAACGTCAAATCCGAAAAATATCTAAAATTCACTTTTGCCAACTGTGCTACCCGATGTTATCAAAGGTAGTAGCGGGTCAGGGCGCGGGAGTTTAATGAATATCACACCTCGATTCAATGCTTAATTGAAAAAATCCCAGTAATTACACCTCTATTGCCTTATATAGAGTAGCAACAGCGCTATCCCCAGAAATAACACAGGATATCCACAAGCAATAACAGAAAAACAGCATTAGTTCGGGTCAACCAGCAACGAACTGAGGTGAGAATAAGAACCTGTGGGTAATCAGTGTATAAGAAAATTATCTATCCACAGTAAATGCCGCTTAAGCGATATTCTCAAAAAAAGGCAAATATCTATACACGGCTAAACACCCTCAATACAGCTCAAATCTTTTTTAACTAACAGTCACATACACGGGAAAACCCCTATAAAAGACTGTTTTAAAACACAATTATTGAGTTATCCCCAAAACAATGGCTTGCTAATAACAACAATAATAACCCTTACATACTATATATATAAACAATGACTTAATAAGTTAATAAAAGAGAACACTCAAAACAAACAGCCACGAAACCAAAATAAGTGACAAAAGTTTGATCCTCCAGACGTATAATGCTTCACCGTTAATTTCCCTTTTGATTACGTTTTATGAATTACCCTGAAAGTTTTGATGTCATTGTTGTTGGCGGCGGCCATGCTGGAACTGAGTCCTGCCTTGCTGCAGCGCGCATGGGTTGTAAAACCCTATTGCTAACCCACAACATTGAAACTCTGGGGCAGATGTCTTGTAATCCGGCCATTGGCGGCATTGGCAAAACCCACCTGGTTAAAGAAATTGATGCACTTGGCGGGGCTATGGCCACGGCAACTGATTTTTCTGGCATTCAGTTCAGGGTACTGAATGCCCGTAAAGGTCCTGCTGTGCGTGCCACTCGCGCTCAGGCGGACCGGGTTCTATACAAGGCCGCAATCCTCGACATTCTTCAGAACCAGCAAAACCTAACCATCTTTCAGCAGGCTGTCGATGATCTAATTATTGAGGGCGATCGAGTTACCGGCGTGGTAACCCAGATGGGCTTAACCTTCAAAGCTAAGACTGTGGTGGTTACTGCTGGAACCTTCCTTGCCGGAAAAATCCATATTGGCATGGAGAATTATTCTGCTGGTCGTGCCGGAGATCCCCCTGCGCTTAACTTATCTCAGCGCTTGCGTTCAATGCCGTTTCGGGTTGAGCGTTTAAAAACCGGAACACCGCCACGCATCGACGCTCGCAGTGTCGATTTCAGCCAGCTGCCTGAGCAGTGGGGAGATCAGCCTGAGCCGGTTATGTCCTACCTTGGCTCAGTTGCGCAACATCCAAAACAAACCTGTTGTTGGATTACCTATACCAACAGTCAGACCCATGAGATTATCAAGGGCGGCATGGATCGATCACCGCTTTACACTGGGGTGATTGACGGGGTTGGTCCGAGGTACTGCCCCTCTATCGAAGATAAGGTGGTGCGTTTTGCCGATAAAAACCAGCACCAAATTTTTATTGAGCCAGAAGGTTTAAATACCTATGAGCTCTATCCAAATGGTATTTCCACAAGCCTGCCCTTTGATGTGCAGTTACAGCTAGTGCGGTCGATTGTCGGTTTTGAAAATGCCCATATTACCCGTCCTGGCTATGCCATCGAATACGATTATTTTAATCCCCAGGACCTTAAATATTCCCTCGAAACCAAGGCCATTAACGGCCTGTTTTTTGCTGGCCAAATCAATGGCACCACCGGGTATGAGGAAGCTGCAGCCCAGGGCTTACTGGCGGGAATTAACGCCGCACTGCAGGTTCAGGGTCGTGAAAGCTGGTGTCCGCGAAGGGATCAGGCCTATATCGGGGTGCTAGTAGACGACCTGATTACTATGGGTACCACCGAGCCCTATCGAATGTTTACCAGTCGCGCGGAATATCGCTTGTTGCTACGTGAAGACAACGCCGATATGCGTCTCACCGAAAAGGGCCGCGAGCTCGGTTTGGTCAACGACGATCGCTGGAAGCAGTTTAGTGAAAAACGCGAAGCCATTGAGCTTGAGCGTCAGCGCTTAAAAAGCACCTGGATCCAACCGGCCAGCGAGACGGCGGAAAAACTCTCAGCGCATATTGAAAATAAGCTCTCTCATGAGTACTCGTTGTTTGAGCTGCTTAAGCGGCCAGAGATAAACTATAAAATTATTGGCTCTCTCTACCCCGAACATCAAGTAGAGCAAAAGATCGCCGAGCAGGTCGAAATCGACGCCAAGTACTCCGGTTATATCACCCGTCAGCAGGATGAGGTCAATCGCTTGCGACGGCATGAAAAGACCCGTATTCCAGAGGGCTTTGATTATCTGGCGGTCAAAGGGCTGTCCAACGAGGTCAAGCAAAAACTCTCCGAAGCGACGCCTGAAACGCTGGCCCGAGCAAGCCGAATTCCAGGGGTTACCCCGGCGGCCATTTCATTGCTAATTGTGCAGCTGAAAAAACATGCCGCTTAAATTACCCGTTGAACCTCACCTTGCCGCCAGCCTTGAAGCCGGTATGCAGCGGATGGGTGTGCAATACAGCTCTGAGCAGCGCGACCAGTTGCTCGCCTACCTGCAACTGCTGATCACCTGGAATAAAGCCTACAACCTGACCGCCATTCGGGATCCTGGGCAGATGGTAAAGCTGCACTTGCTAGACAGTCTCACGTTGTTGCCACACCTGGTTGGCGAAAGATTGATCGATGTTGGCACTGGTGCTGGCTTGCCCGGCATACCGCTGGCCATAATGTGCCCAGACCGAGATTTCACCCTGCTTGACAGCAATGGTAAGAAAACCCGTTTTTTATTCCAAGCGCGATGTGATCTGGGTTTGACCAACGTTCAGGAAATTAACTCCCGAGTTGAGCTGCACAAACCTGAGGTCGGCTATGATGCAGTGTTAAGCCGTGCCTTTACCTCGGTAGCGGATATGGTGGTCAAGTGCTGCCATCTATTGAGCTCAGACGGCGTATTTCTGGCAATGAAAGGCAAATTTCCGCAATCGGAGTTGAGCGAGGTTGGCAAAGACTATAAGGTCGAGGCTTCACATCCATTGCAGGTGCCTGGTATCGATGGCGAACGACACTTAATTGTCATCAGCCGCGACGCACAGCGTAACGTTAAAACAGCATAAAGGTTAGTTTAGTGCCTCGGATAATTGCAATCGCAAATCAGAAGGGTGGGGTCGGTAAGACCACCACTAGCGTTAACTTGGCCTGCTCACTGGCGGCTTACAAGCAGCGTGTGCTGTTGGTTGATCTGGATCCTCAGGGCAACAGCACCATGGGTGTTGGTGTTAATAAACACAAATGCAAAACCAGTGTCTATCATGTGCTCACAGAAAAAGTCGCCATAGAGGATGTGATCGTTCCCTGTCCCAAGGCGAAAATTCACCTGCTGCCTTCAAATGATGATTTGGTTGCGGCTGAAGTAGAGTTAATGCAAGAAATTGGTCGCGAGACAAGGCTGCGGCATGCCCTCAAGCGTGTCTCCAGCAACTATGACTATATAATAATTGACTGCCCGCCCTCGTTAAATATGCTCACCGTAAATGCCATGGTGGCCAGTGATGGCGTTATTATTCCCATGCAGTGTGAGTACTATGCCCTTGAGGGTCTCTCCGCGCTCAATAACACCATTAAACAAATTGCCAAATTGATTAATCCGAGCCTTCGCATCGAAGGCATATTGCGCACCATGTACGATCCGCGCAACAGTCTCACCAATGCCGTTTCAGCACAGCTGCGCAAATACTTTGGCAACCGTGTTTACCGGGTAAGTATACCGCGTAATATTCGCCTCGCCGAAGCACCAAGTCACGGCTTGCCCGCCCTAGTCTATGATCGAAACTCAAAAGGCTCGCTCGCCTATTTGGCTCTTGCTGGGGAAATCCTGCGTCAGGCCAAAGCAGATCCTGAGCAGCAGCAACCCGTTACTGCGGAACAATAAAATTATGGCCACAAAACGACAGAGTTTAGGTAAAGGATTGGATGCGCTGCTCGGCATGGCCGATGATACGGATTTTGATGCTTTTGACGCCCCCACTTCAAATACCGCTGATGGTCAGTTACTACAACTACCGGTAGAGCTTTTACAGCGCGGGAAATATCAACCGCGTCGGGATATCAACGCTGAAGCCCTAGAAGACTTGGCCAACTCGATTCGCAGTCAGGGGATCATGCAGCCATTAGTGGCTCGCCAGCTGGCTGACGGCCAGTATGAAATTATTGCCGGTGAGCGTCGCTGGCGCGCAGCGCAGCAGGTCGGTCTGGATAAGGTTCCGGTAATTGTTCGCGAGGTCTCCGACGAAGCTGCCATCGCTATGGCGCTGATCGAAAATATTCAGCGTGAAGATTTAAATGCCATGGAAGAGAGCTTGGCGCTGCAGCGCTTGCAGCAAGAATTCCAGTTAACCCAGCAGCAGGTTGCGGATGCAGTGGGTAAGTCGCGCTCTGCAGTCACCAATCTTATGCGCCTCACTAGTCTTGAACTAGAAGTTCAAAATCTTCTTGAACGGGGTGATCTCGAGCTGGGCCACGCTAAATGTTTACTCGCCCTCGACGGTGCCATGCAGGTCAATGCGGCACGCACCGTTGCCGGCACCAGCATGACTGTGCGCCAAACCGAAGCGCTGGTCAAAAAACTCCAAGCTGGGGATACCAATACAGCGGCGCCTGAGGCGCAAAGCAGCCCAGATATCAAACGGCTGGAAAATGATATCTCTGAAAAAATCGGTGTTCCGGTGACAATTCAGCACAGCGCTAAAGGCGCCGGAAAGCTGATTTTCAAGTACAGCAGCGTCGATGAACTGGACGGTATTCTCGATCATCTCAAATAAGTTCTCAGGTAAGACTATCTAGCTGACGAATTTCGATCATATAGGCTTGATACCTTATTGAATATCGCCACCACTATACCTATAATGCGCAGCCTTTGAGGGTGGGCTGTTTAGGCTACCCCGCAAGAGCAGAAAGAAAAGGTGTCAAACAGATACAATGACGACCATTTCATTACCAGCCGTAAAGAAAGTCGCGCTCTACCAGTTAGCGCTATTGCTACCCGCTGCAGCGCTCTTAGTAAGTTGGAGTACGGTAGTAGCCTATTCGGTTTTACTCGGCGGATTGATTCAGATTTTCCCGCAAGCTTGGTTTGCTCGACAGGCCTTTAGGTTCGCAGGTGCCAGACGTGTGCAGTCGATTGTCAGCGCCATGTACTGGGGAGAAACAGGAAAGGTTGTTCTAACGGCGGTGCTGTTTACCGCAACCTTTTTGATGGTTAGCCCACTTAATGTCGGCGCTCTGTTTTGTTGTTTTGTAATAATGATTTTGGTGCAGTGGTTTTTGGTTTTTACAATCTTAAAGCGCTAGGCACATAAAAGTAACGCTCGATTGAATATTGAGCACCAACCAGTTGAGAGACACAGATGGCAGGCGAAAACCCCGCAAGCACGACTGAGTATATTCAGCATCACCTCCAAAACCTGGTTTACGGGAATCATCCCGATACCGGCTGGGGCTTTGCGCACAGTTCTCAAGAAGCCGTCGATATGGGCTTCTGGGCGATTCACGTAGATTCCATGGCCTGGTCAATCGGTTTGGGCTCGCTGTTTTGCTGGATGTTTTTACGCGCAGCGAAAACAGCGCACACCGGTGTCCCTGCCGGCTGGTTAAATTTTGTTGAAATGATCGTCGAATTTATCGATGGTCAGGTAAAAGACAGCTTCCACGGCAGCAACAAAATGGTCGCCCCCTTGGCGCTGACCATCTTTGTGTGGATCTTTTTGATGAACCTGATGGATCTGCTGCCGGTTGATTTAATTCCGTCGCTGCTGGCCATGACCGGTGTTCACTTCCAGAAGGTTGTGCCCTCGACAGATCCCAATGTCACTCTGGGTATGGCCCTGGCCGTATTTATTCTCATGGTTTACTACTCCTTTAAGATTAAGGGCGGCGGCTTTATTAAAGAGCTGACTATGCACCCTTTCAATCACTGGGCGTTTATTCCAGTCAACCTGTTTATGGAGACCGTTGGTCTGTTGGCAAAACCGTTTTCACTGGGTTTGCGACTCTTCGGTAACATGTATGCCGGGGAAATGATCTTTATCCTTATCGCAACTACGTTTGCGGCAGGCGCGGGAGCTGGACTAGTGTCTGGCGGTCTGCATGCACAACTCTTTGGCGAAGAAACCAGCGCCTATTTCTGGCTAGTGATATTTTTACTGGTCACTGGCGTTTGCTGGTTAAATCTCAAAGGGAAAATATCTACGGGTAAAACAGTACTACTGTGTATGGCGTTTATGGCCATCGGCGGCGGGTTGTTTGCTCTGGGTGGAGGGTTAATGCAGTGGGGTTGGGCAGTGTTCCATATTCTAGTCATTACCCTGCAAGCATTTATTTTCATGGTTCTTACTGTCGTCTATCTAAGCATGGCGCATGAAGACCACTAATCTTACTGTAAATTTTTTAATGACTGAATTCAGGAGTCTACGATGGAACTAGTAATCATTGCTGCGGCAATTATGCTCGGATTGGGCGCGTTGGGAGCGGCCGTTGGTATGGGTTTGTTGGGCGGAAAGTTGATCGAAGCTACAGCTCGTCAGCCAGAGCTCGGCCCCATGTTGCAAGGTAAAATGTTCCTGCTCGCAGGTCTGATTGATGCTGTGCCAATTATTGGTGTTGGTATCGCGATGTACTTGATCTTTGTTGTTGCTCCAGGTGTTGGCGCATAACAAACCGATTAGCGAAATTTAATCCATTGTTTAACGAGGTAATGGCGTGAATATTAATCTAACGCTTTTTGGCCAAATGGTAACCTTCTCATTCTTCGTGTGGTTCTGCATGAAGTTTGTCTGGCCGGTTATTATTGCGTCAATGGAAGAGCGACAGAAGAAAATCGCCGATGGTCTTGATGCGGCTGATCGTGCTTTGCGTGATCTGGAATTGGCGCAAAACAAAGCCACGGATCAGATGAAAGAAGCCAAGCAGGAAGCTGCTGGCATCGTTGATCAGGCCAACAAGCGAGCGAATCAGATTGTTGACGAAGCCAAGGTTCAGGCACGCACTGAAGGCGATCGCCTGAAAGTGGCTGCCGAAGCTGAGATTGAGCAAGAGATCAATCGCGCCAAAGAAGAGCTGCGCACTGCTGTTGCAGGTTTAGCTCTGGCTGGTGCTGAGAAAGTGCTCGGTGCGTCTATCGACGATAAAGCCAACCGTGCACTGGTTGATAACTTAGCAGCGCAGCTGTAACCGAGGTTAATCATGGCAGAATTAAGCACATTAGCTCGGCCCTACGCGAAAGCAGCATTTGAATTCGCCGAGACGGCGGGTGATTTGCAGGGCTGGTCGCAAAGCTTAGCGATTGCCGGTTCGGTTGCTCAGCATTCGAATGTTGTACGGCTGTTAGCTTCGCCAAGTGTTACGGCAGAGCAGCAGGCGCAGGCATTGATTGAAATCTGTGGCGATGCGCTCAACGATCAGGGCAGGAACTTTTTAACCGTTCTGTCTGAGAATCGTCGACTGCAGCTACTGCCGGATATCTCGCAGCAATTTGATGTTTTAAAAGCCAACCGTGAAAAAGCGGTTGATGTGGAAGTGACAGCCGCCCATGAGCTCGATGCTGAACAACAGCAGAAGCTTATTGATGCGCTGAGCACCAAACTAGAACGTAAAGTAAACATGCAGGTTCGTTTAGATAAGAGTCTGCTGGGTGGTGCGGTTATACGTGCCGGGGATACCGTTATTGACGGATCCATTCGTGGCCGATTGGCCAAACTCGCCGAGTCATTACACTCCTAAGGATTTGAGGCCTAAGCATGCAGCAACTGAATCCATCAGAAATCAGCGAAATTATTAAGAGTCGTATCGACAATCTTAATGTTTCTTCAGAAGCCCAAAATGAGGGCACAATTGTTTCCGTATCGGACGGTATCATTCGTATTCATGGTCTAGACGACGTGATGTATGGCGAAATGATCGAATTCGACGGCGGTGTCTACGGTATGGCACTTAACCTCGAGCGTGACTCTGTCGGCGCCGTGGTGTTAGGTGACTATCAGGGATTGGCCGAAGGTCAAAAAGCCCGATGCACCGGACGTGTATTGGAAGTGCCAGTAGGTCCAGAATTGGAAGGTCGCGTAGTCGACGCCCTGGGTAACCCTATTGATGGTAAGGGACCGATTAATGCGGCCCTCACCGATGCAATTGAAAAAGTTGCTCCAGGTGTTATTGAGCGTCAATCAGTTGATCAGCCAGTGCAAATTGGTCTGAAGGCGATTGATGCCATGGTGCCAATCGGTCGCGGTCAGCGCGAACTGATTATTGGTGATCGCCAGATTGGTAAGACGGCGATTGCAGTTGATGCCATCATCAACCAGAAAGGCTCAGGTATTAAATGTATCTATGTAGCCATTGGTCAGAAAGCCGCTTCGGTTGCCGCTGTTGTGCGCAAACTCGAAGAGCACGGCGCTATGGAGCACACGATTGTTGTTGCTGCTACCGCCTCTGATCCAGCTGCCATGCAGTTCTTGGCGCCATTTGCTGGTTGTTCAATGGGTGAGTACTACCGTGATCGCGGTCAAGACGCACTGATTATTTATGATGATTTGACCAAGCAGGCCTGGGCCTACCGTCAAATTTCGCTGCTGCTGAAACGTCCTCCGGGTCGTGAAGCCTATCCTGGCGATGTGTTCTATTTGCACTCCAGATTGTTGGAGCGTGCAGCTCGCGTTAACCCAACTTACGTTGAGAAGTTCACCAAGGGTGAAGTCAAAGGTAAGACTGGTTCATTGACTGCATTGCCCGTTATTGAAACTCAGGCCGGTGACGTCTCTGCCTTTGTACCGACCAACGTAATTTCGATTACCGATGGTCAGATCTTCCTTGAAGCGGATATGTTTAACGCCGGTGTTCGTCCAGCGATGAACGCAGGTATTTCGGTATCTCGTGTAGGTGGTGCAGCCCAGACCAAAATTATTAAGAAACTGTCCGGTGGTATTCGTACTGCTCTGGCACAGTATCGTGAGCTGGCGGCGTTCTCGCAGTTTGCCTCTGACCTCGATGAAGCGACTAAAGCCCAGTTAGACCACGGTGAGCGCGTTACCGAGCTGATGAAGCAGAAGCAGTACTCGCCACAGAGTGTCGCTGAGATGGGCGTGATGGTTTACGCAGCTGACAACGGTTACTTGCAAGCGGTCGAAGTTAACAAAATCGGTGACTTTGAAGCGGCCCTGCTCTCTTATATGAAAGCTGAGCACGCTGATCTGATGACCCAAATTAATGCATCAGGTGATTATAACGAAGACATAGCGGCTGGTTTCAAAGCTGCTCTGGACAAGTTCATTGCAACTCAAACCTGGTAAGTCAGAGTAATCGGACAGGCATAAAACATGGCAATCGGAAAAGAAGTCAAAACCAAAATTGCTAGTATTGGTAGCACGCAGAAGATCACTAGCGCCATGGAAATGGTTGCGGCGAGCAAGATGCGTCGAGCTCAGGAACGCATGTCGTTGGGTAAGCCCTACGCACAGCGCATCCGTGATGTGGTTGGCCATATAGCCAACGCGGTTTCTGAGTACCGTCACCAGTATTTGACTGAGCGCGAAGTAAAGCGCGTCGCTTATGTCGTGATCTCAACAGATCGTGGCCTCTGCGGTGGTTTGAATATTAATCTGTTCAAGGCGGCCCTCAGGTCGATGAAGGCTTGGACAGATCAGGGTATCGAAGTGGATATCTGCGTTGTTGGCAATAAAGCTGCAGGCTTCTTTAGCGCAGTTGGCGGCAATGTAGTTGCAGCGGTTAGAGATGTTGGCGATGAGCCCAATGCAGCAGATTTGATCGGCGGCGTAAAGGTTATGTTGGACGCCTACGATGAAGGCCGTATCGACAAGCTTTTTGTGGTGAGCAATGAATTTGTTAACACCATGACCCAGAAACCTACTGTTGAGCAATTGTTGCCACTGGCTGCAAATGACGATACTCGCCTTAAGCATCACTGGGACTATATCTATGAGCCCGATGCCAAGGAGCTGCTGGACGGCCTTTTGATTCGCTATATCGAATCTCAGGTATATCAGGGCGTGGTAGAGAATAAAGCCTGTGAGCAGGCCGCACGTATGCTCGCAATGAGAAATGCCACCGAAAATGCCGGTGAAATGATTGACGAATTGCAACTGCTTTATAACAAAGCGCGTCAGGCAGCGATTACCCAAGAGCTGTCAGAGATTGTAAGTGGCGCAGCAGCTGTTTAAAGCGAAACGAATTTTAAAGATTTAGTAAAGAGGAACCGGACATGAGTAGCGGAAGAATCGTACAAATTATTGGTGCTGTTATCGACGTGGAATTTCCACGTGATCAGGTACCCAGAGTCTATGACGCACTAGTAGTGGACGGCAAAGGCTTAACTCTCGAAGTTCAGCAGCAGCTGGGCGACGGTGTTGTCCGTACCATTGCTATGGGTGCATCTGAAGGCATCAGCCGCGGACTTGGCGTTGTTAACACCAAGGCACCGATTTCAGTTCCAGTAGGTATTGAAACTCTCGGCCGCATCATGGACGTTCTCGGCAACCCGATTGACGAAAAAGGTCCTATCGGCGAGAAAGAGCGTATGGCGATTCACCGCAAGCCACCAGCCTATGATGAGCTGGCCGCTTCCGATGATCTGCTAGAGACTGGCATCAAGGTAATCGACCTGGTTTGTCCTTTCGCTAAAGGCGGTAAGGTTGGACTCTTCGGTGGAGCCGGTGTTGGTAAAACCGTCAACATGATGGAGCTGATTAACAACATTGCAACAGAGCACAGCGGTCTGTCTGTATTCGCTGGTGTTGGTGAGCGTACTCGTGAAGGTAATGACTTCTACTACGAGATGCAGGAATCCGGTGTTGTAAACATCGAGACTCCAAGCGAATCTAAAGTAGCCATGGTATATGGCCAGATGAATGAGCCTCCAGGAAACAGGCTGCGTGTTGCCCTGACCGGTTTGACCATGGCTGAGAAATTCCGTGACGAAGGTAAAGACGTCCTGTTGTTCATCGACAATATCTACCGTTACACATTGGCAGGTACTGAAGTATCCGCACTGTTGGGCCGTATGCCTTCAGCTGTAGGCTATCAGCCTACTCTTGCAGAAGAGATGGGTGTTCTTCAGGAGCGTATTACATCTACTAAGACAGGTTCGATTACATCAGTTCAGGCGGTATACGTACCGGCGGATGATTTGACCGATCCCTCCCCTGCAACCACATTTGCTCACCTCGACTCCACTGTTGTACTGAGCCGTGACATTGCTTCTAAAGGTATCTACCCAGCAGTAGATCCATTGGATTCAACTTCACGTCAGCTGGATCCATTGATTATTGGTACCGAGCACTATGCCGTTGCCCGTGGTGTACAGTCAGTACTTCAGCGCTACAAAGAGTTGAAAGATATTATTGCGATTCTGGGAATGGATGAGCTGTCTGAAGAAGATAAGCTGGCCGTAGCACGCGCCCGTAAGATTGAGCGCTTCTTGTCACAGCCGTTCCACGTAGCTGAAATCTTTACCGGTTCACCTGGTAAGTACGTTTCCCTGAAAGACACCATTGCTGGTTTCCAGGGTATTCTGGACGGGCAGTATGATGATCTGCCAGAGCAGGCGTTCTACATGGTTGGGTCGATTGATGAAGCTATAGAGAAAGCGAAAAAGTTCTAAAGCGATTGCTTTAGAACCTAGTACCTTCGAACTTAGTACTCTCAAACCTATTAAATTGCAGCAAGCAAAGGCAATAAAGACATGGCAATAACAGTGCATTGTGACATCGTAAGTGCGGATGAATCCCTTTTCTCTGGGTTGGTCGAGATGGTTGTTGCCACCGGCTCACTGGGCGAACTGGGTGTAACAGCCGGTCATGCGCCACTGCTCAGTGATTTAAAGCCCGGTCCGGTACGTCTGGTTAAGCAGAATGGTGAAGAAGAAATTTACTATCTGTCAGGCGGTTATCTGGAAGTACAGCCGAACAATATCTCTATCTTGGCTGACACCGCGGTGCGCGCCAATGATATTGATGAAGCTGCAGCAGCCGAAGCGGTCAAAGAAGCTGAGAGTGCAATTGCCAACCAGTCTGGCGAAATTGAGTACTCTAAAGCAGCCTCCATGTTGGCTCAGGCTACGGCTCAGTTGCGCACAGTGCAGACACTGCGCAAAAAACTGGGTGGTTGAGTAGTAAAAGCAGTTAAAAAAGGGTGGCTACGGCCGCCCTTTTTTATAGCTCTAAATTGAGGCGCCACCGGCCTCTACTCGCAGCCTACGCCGAAGCTTGTGTTGGCTACCTTTTGACAGTAACGTGGCACTCTACAGTTCCCTTAGATTATTGCCCCGTCGAGATAAAAGTGAACAGACTATGACAAAAACGGATATTGTTGTTCTCGCTGCCGGCAAAGGCACGCGAATGCGTTCGCAGATCCCTAAAGTTCTCCATAGGCTCGCCGGTAAGCCGATGCTGACTCATGTGCTGGATGCCGCCGCTGGCATTGCTGATGCACAGAAGATAGTAGTCACCGGCCATGGTGCGGATATTGTTCGCGCCAGTTACAGCGAGGCTGCATTTACCATGGTCGAGCAGACCGAGCAACTTGGTACAGGTCATGCCGTAACCTGCGCTCTCGGCGAGCTGAGAGCGGGTGCCAAAGTGGTTATTCTATATGGTGATGTTCCCCTAATTACCCCGGCCACGATCTCAAATATGCTCGCTGCCGTCGACGAAAAGCATATAGCCCTGCTGACGATCGAGTTATCCGACCCCTCAGGTTACGGCCGTATTATTCGTGACAGTGAGGGCCATATTGAAGCCATTGTTGAACAAAAAGATGCCAGTCCTGAGCAATTGGATATCCCTGAAGTCAACACCGGTGTGATGGCCCTGACCACCGAATTACTCGCCAGCTGGCTGCCACAGATAGACAATCAGAATGCCCAGGGTGAATATTATCTCACCGATTTGATCGCGATTGCCCGCGGTGCCGGTTATAGCGTCAACAGCGTCCAGCCAAACTCAGCTAGCGAAGTTGAGGGGATCAATAGTCGCCAACAATTAGCTGCTCTCGAGCGCGTCTATCAACTGCAACTCGCCACCAAGTTAATGGCTTCAGGCACCAGCCTGGCTGATCCAGCACGCTTTGACCAGCGTGGTAGCCTCAGCGCCGGCACCGATAACTTTATCGACGTGAACTGTCTCTTTGAAGGCACTGTCACCATTGGCTCGAATGTGACCATTGGACCCAACTGCCAGATCAGTGATAGCCAGATAGGCGATGGCGTCGAGATAAAAGCGAATACCGTCATTGAGCAATCGACCATTGGTGATCATGCGGTGCTCGGTCCCTTTGCCCGCATTCGCCCAGGCACCCAGTTGGGTTCTCACACCAAGGTCGGTAACTTTGTCGAAACCAAAAAGGCCATTGTCGGCAACGGTAGCAAGATCAATCACCTCAGCTATGTGGGTGATGCCGAGCTCGGTGAGAATGTGAATGTTGGCGCCGGCACGATCACCTGCAACTACGATGGTGTGAATAAACATAAAACCCATATTGGCGACAACAGCTTTGTCGGATCCAATAGCACGCTTATCGCGCCTGTCTCTATAGGACAGGATGGCTTCGTGGCCGCGGGTTCAACCATCAGCTCTGAAGTGCCTCTCGGCCATCTCGCTGTGGGTAGGGCCAAGCAACGCAATATACCGGGCTGGAAACGTCCGACTAAAAACAACTAGGAAGTTTGAATATGTGTGGAATCGTCGGTGCTGCGACCCAGCGCAATGTGTATAAAATTCTTATCGAAGGCCTTCGTCGCCTCGAGTACCGCGGCTATGATTCCGCTGGATTATCGATTATCGATAATCAAAAAAAGCTGCAAACCCGAAAAAATATTGGCAAGGTTGTCGAGCTGGTTAAAGTCGCAGAGGCTAACCCCGCTGCTGGATTAACGGGCATCGCACATACCCGCTGGGCCACTCACGGCGAACCAAGCACTATCAATTCTCATCCGCACAATTCCTCCGGAGTCTCGGTGGTGCACAATGGCATTATTGAAAATCACGTGGAACTACGCAAGGAAATGGTCGCGGCTGGCTATTCGATTATTTCGGCCACAGACACCGAAGTGGTTGCCCATTTGGTTCATTATTACCTGCAAAAACATGGCGACCTACGCAGCGCAGTTACACAGACCATTGCCCGCCTCGAGGGCGCCTATGCACTGGGTGTTATCTCAGAGGATCAGCCTGACACAATCATTGCGGCACGCAGCGGCAGTCCGCTGGTGATAGGTGTAGGCATTGATGAACATTTTATCGCCTCAGATCAGATGGCGCTGCGCCAGGTTACCGACCGTTTTATCTTCCTTGAGGAAGGTGATTTGGTGGAACTGACTAGCGCGACATACCGTATTTTTGATAAGTCTGATGTCCAGGTTGAGCGGCCAATCGATAAGCTAGATGAAGCCGATCAAGTTGCCGAGAAAGGCCAGTACCGGCACTTTATGCAAAAAGAGATTTTCGAACAGCCAACTGTTTTAGGCAATACTATCGACGGCCGACTAGCGTCTGACCATATTCGTGAGGCGATATTTGGCTATAAAGCCGACGGCTTATTTGCGCAAACAAAAAACGTCCATATTATCGCCTGTGGCACCAGCTTTCACTCCGGCCTAGTGGCTAAATATTGGATTGAAGAGTATGCCAACATTCCCTGTCAGGTCGAAGTCGCCAGTGAATATCGCTATCGCAAAGTGCCGGTCCCTGCGGGAACTCTGTTTGTCACTATTTCACAGTCTGGTGAAACAGCCGATACCCTCTCGGCCCTGCGCAAAGCCAAAGAAAACGGCTACCTCGGCTTTTTAGCGATTTGCAACGTGGCCAATAGTTCACTGGTACGGGAATCGGATATCTCGTTGATGACCCTCGCGGGCCCAGAGATTGGAGTTGCCTCAACCAAGGCCTTTACCACCCAGCTTGTAGCACTGCAGTTGCTCTCAATCTGCTTGGCAAAACATAATGGCTTGGAGCCAGAAACGGAAAAAGAATTAGTTCAAAACCTACACAAATTGCCACAGCTCTGCAGCCAGGTTTTGGGCCTAGACTCGGTCATTGAGACTGTCTCGCAGTCGTTTGCCAATAAGCATCATGCGCTGTTTTTAGGGCGCGGCGAACAGTATCCGATTGCCTTAGAAGGCGCGTTAAAACTAAAGGAAATTTCCTATATCCATGCAGAGGCCTATCCTTCTGGTGAGTTAAAGCATGGTCCGCTAGCTCTCGTGGATGAAGATATGCCAGTTGTTACAGTGGCGCCGAATAATCAATTGTTGGAAAAACTGAAATCCAATTTGCATGAAGTTCGTGCCCGCGGTGGCCAGCTATTTGTCTTTGCTGATGTTGCCAGTGGCTTTGTCAGCGAGCCTGGAACGACGGTTATTGATATGCCCCATGTGCCGAAAAGTCTCGAAGCGATTGTTTATACCCTGCCATTACAGATGCTTTCGTACCATGTTGCTCTGCTGAAAGGAACAGACGTAGATCAGCCGCGTAACCTAGCGAAATCCGTCACTGTCGAGTAGTACAAAACAGTGAATTAAAAGGAGATAATTATGGAAACATTTGGGTTTATATTTGGAATGATAGGGATGTCGCTAGGGGTGACAGGTTTCATATTCGGAATTATTTGCTTAAGCAAAATTCAAAAACTAATGGCTACCCTAAAAGAAAAAGGAATTCTCGAAGAGAATTAAAAAGAAGAATAATAGTCTGTTCTAAAACACTCAGCGACCGTGGAGTAGTATAAAAAAGGCAACTACAAAGTGAAAGTCATAAGATTAATCCTTCTTCCCACGTTATTGTTATTAAGTATGATGACTTCTGCAGAGTCACCGGTTCCGGGCTATTGGAAAAGTATTGATGACCAAACAGGTAAGGTCACTGCATATTGGAAACTAGAGGTTAAGAATAATCGCCTCCTGGGTTACCTGGTCAACTACCCCGGAATGAAATCCGATAATGTTTGTACGGAGTGCAAGGGCGAATTACAGGAATTCTTTGGAAAATCTATCAGCAATACAGCCTGGTTGAATCTCAGTAAAAACCGCGACGGCATCTGGGAAAATGGTTACATCATTGACTCCGGAAAAGGTGAAAAATACAACGCGAAAGTGTGGGTAGAAGATGGCAATTTGATGATGCGTGGATATATTGGTTTCTTCTTCCGCACACAAACCTGGCTTAGGACTGATCAAGCAGCTGTGGCACTGGCAACATTCGTTCAATAATCAAGTCACTACTGCGAAGTAGATTTGAATGTAGCTCTCTGGAGAAAATATGTTAATTATTTATATCCATGCTTTTTTTGCCCTCACTGCAGTTCCATTGGGGATGTATATTTTTCTAACCAAAAAGGGAACCAAGAAACATAAACTTTTTGGACGCATCTGGGTTGGCTGGTAACCATTTCTTTAACCGCAATATTTATTCAGGAAATTACCCTCGGGGAATACTCCTTTATACACTTGTTGATTCCATTGGCCACGGGCTCTCTAATCTATTCGATATGGAGCATAAAAAAATTCAAGAAAACAAAATTACAGAAATATAAACAATCGCACATAAGTTCTATGATCGGCGTGTATGTAGGGGCACTTATTCTGGCAGGAGCATTTACACTACTGCCTGGAAGGTTATTTTACGAAATTTTATTTGGCTAACTCAGCTTTCAATTTTAAAACAGGATAATTATGTTTAACGCCCTAGATCATCTTATTGTGGCTGTTAAAGACTTAGATAAAGCAGAAGAAAATTACTCCAAAATATTTGGTCTCTGTCCGGTATGGAAGGGTGAGCACTCGGCCTTTGGCACCAGTAATTGCCTGTTTAATTTTCATAATACCTACTTTGAACTTTTAGCCGCCACAGGCAATGGTCCAGGCGCAGATCTAGTTAATGATTATCTAGAGAAAAGTGCTGAAGGACTAATGGGTGCTGTATTTGGAACCGGCGATATAAATGCGGTTGCTAGTGCTTTGAGGGAAAAAGGTTTTACTCTCCCTGGCCCCTCTGATGGAGAAAGCAGTAATTCAAAAGACCTTAAAACAAGAAAATGGGAAAGTTTATTTTTACCTCCAGAACTTACCCGAGGGCTATTTTCCTTCGTTATTCAACATACGCAAGGTGAGCTAGCCTGCCCCAAAACCTATAAGTCTTCATCCATAAGAAAGCTAGATCATCTGGTTATCAAAACCAACGATGCCGATGGTTTTATAGCGATCTACAGAGATCTGTTTAAGATCAGGCTAGCGCTGGATAAGATTGTCGAACGCTGGAAGACGAGAATGCTTTTTTTCAGGCTTAATAAAACTACAATAGAAGTAGTCGAAGAAAAGAATGATCAACAAGCGAATGATAGATTATGGGGCTTGACCTGGGATGTTGAAAACATCCAGCAGGCGCACACAAGACTGTTGAGCGAAGGTATTGATGTAACGCCCATTAAAAAAGGAATAAAAGAAAATACACTGGTAGCGACGATAAAATCGCACACCCACAATGTTCCCACTTTGCTTATTGAACACCTAAAATAAAATGCCTGCGGGCTGTTGTAGTTTATCCCTAATCCCAATAACGCTAGTCTCTGCGCAGCGACGAGAGTCCCGCTTGCAGTTGCTGCAAATGAGCCTGAAGCTGTGGTCCTTTCTTCTGCGCCACGCCAATTGCCAGTACATCAATAACCGCAAGATGCGCAATGCGCGATGATAGCGGTGTATAAATTTGAATATCTTCTTTGGCATCAATTTCAATGGCGATGCTGGCACTGCGCGCTATAGGTGTTCCGCTGGGCGCTAGTCCAATAACAATGCCCCCTGAGCGCTTAACTAATTCCATGGAATCCAGAAGTGCCTGAGTGCGTCCCGACTGGGAGATGGCGATAACCACATCGCCGGTTTGCAATGATGTCGCTGACATATTTTGCAGGTGGGGATCCGAGTAAGCCGCCGAGGTAATTTGTAGCCGGAAGAATTTATGCTGGGCATCAAAGGCGACTGCCGCGGATGCCCCAAAGCCATAAAACTCCACTCGCTGTGCACTGCATATGGCGGCGACTGCCGCCTCAAGCTTGTCTAGAACGAGACTATCCCGCACTTTCAATAGAGTATCCACAGTGGAGTCAAAAACTTTGTGGGTGTATTCCCGGGTTGAATCCTTGTCAGTCACGGCAATCTGGCCGTAACTTGGACTCGAGGCGAGCTGCTGTGCCAGCGCTAATTTAAAGTCTTGAAACCCATGACAGCCCACCGCGCGACAGAAACGCACCACCGTGGGCTCACTGACACCGGCCTGTTGCGCTAGGTCGACAATCCGCATGCGGATCACGCCAAGGGGTTCTTTAAGAACAAATTCGGCGACTTTTCGCTCCGATTTGCGTAGATTAACCATGGCGTCGCTGATGGTTTGGGTGAGCTGTGCGGGTTTCATAGGGGGCCAATAGTGGAGCTAAAAGGAGAGACAAATGGAGTTATGTAAAAAATTTACAAGAAAACCGTCAATAATGCTAGTTTTGTAGTAAAAAAGATTCAATCCTGAAGGGATGGTTGGTCAGAATAAACTCTCAGTAAACCTAAGAATGGCCAACAACTGCTGGGAACATGTTGGTAGAATACTGCGCTATGGACGTTACCTCGATACTCAATCAATTAAACGCAGCGCAAGAAGAAGCGGTTACCAGCGACAATCAGCACCTCTTGGTGTTGGCCGGCGCAGGTAGTGGCAAGACTCGTGTGCTAGTGCATCGCATCGCCTGGAAAATTCAGGTGGATAATCTCTCTCCCTACTCTATCTTGGCGGTGACCTTCACCAACAAGGCAGCCCGTGAAATGCGTGAGCGCATTGACGAACTGATGGGTATGTCACTGCGTGGCATGTGGGTGGGCACTTTTCACGGCCTGGCTCACCGCCTGTTAAAGGCGCATTGGAAAGACGTTAAGCTGCCGGAAAACTTTCAGATCCTTGACTCCGATGATCAGCTGCGACTGGTGAAGCGGGTTATGCGCAGTATGGATCTCGATGAGCAGCGCTGGCCGCCAAAACAGGCACAGTGGTGGATCAATGGCCAAAAGGATGAGGGTCTGCGCGCAGCCCATATCCAGGAAACCGGCGATCCCCATATGGCCACTATGCTGCGCATCTATCGTGAATATGAAGAGGTCTGTAATCGCCTCGGGGTGATCGACTTCGCTGAGCTGTTACTCCGTGCTCTGGAGCTATGGCGCGATCATCCAGCGGTGCTCGACCATTATCAGCAGCGTTTCCAACATATATTGGTCGACGAATTTCAAGATACCAATGCCGTGCAGTACGCCTGGCTGAGATTGCTCGCCGGCAAGGTTAGCGGTGTGACCGCGGTGGGCGATGACGATCAGTCGATCTACGGCTGGCGCGGGGCCAAAGTGGAAAATATTCTCCACTACGAGCGCAACTATCCCGATACCCACACGGTAAAGTTGGAGCAAAACTATAGGTCCACTTCAAATATCCTCACTGCCGCCAATGCGGTGATCTCCAAGAACGCCGAGCGTATGGGGAAAAGCCTCTGGACTGACTCTGGTGAAGGGGAACCCATTGCTCTCTATGCCGCCTTCAATGAACATGATGAAGCGCGTTATATAGCCGATCGTTTACAGACGTGGGTCAATGAGGGAAATCTCCGTGCAGACTCGGCGATTCTCTATAGATCCAATGCCCAGTCTCGGGTACTTGAGGCTGCATTACTGCAAGCGGATATTCCTTACCGTATCTATGGCGGTCAGCGCTTCTATGAGCGTCTGGAAATTAAGAACGCCCTCGCCTATCTGCGCATGATGATGAACTGTCACGACGATGTTGCTTTTGAGCGAGTGGTCAATGTGCCGCCTCGCGGTATTGGAGATCGCACGGTTGAGACTATTCGTGCACTGGCTCGAGAAGATCAAATTTCACTGTGGCGCGCCTCGGAGAAGATTGTCACTGAAAAGCGCATGCCCGGCAGAGCGATTAACGCCGTCGCGGTGTTTTTAGAGCTGATCAATGAAATGAGCGGACAGCTGGAAGAGTTAGAGCTCTATGAGCAGGCTGAACATGCCATCCAGCGCAGCGGTCTTATCGAGATGCACAAGCGCGAGAAAGGCGAGCGCGGTCAGGCACGGGTGGAAAACCTTGAAGAACTGGTTGGCGCCTGTCGCAACTATGAAGCCGAAGACAAAGACCTGCCAATACTGCCGCAGTTTCTCGATCAGGTGGCGCTAGACTCGGGCGATCGACAGGCCGATGAAGACCAAGACGCAGTGCAGTTAATGACTTTGCACAGCGCCAAGGGCTTGGAGTTTCCGTTGGTGTTTATTGCTGGTGTGGAAGAGAATTTGTTTCCTCACAAAATGTCCTTGGATGAGCCGGGCCGTCTCGAAGAAGAGCGCCGCCTTGCCTATGTGGGTATTACTCGCGCCATGCAAAAGCTCTATCTTACCTTTGCGGAAAGCCGGTCAATTTACGGTACTGAGTCTTTCAACTCGGTATCACGATTTGTCCGCGATATTCCCAAAGAGGTAATCGAAGAAGTCCGCCTGCAAAATACTATCAGCCGGCCGACTAGCTATGCTTCTAGTGCCTCCAGTGGATTAATGCGCAGTGACTCCGGCGACGAAACTGGATTCTCCTTGGGTCAGGGTGTTAATCACCAGGTCTATGGTGAAGGTGTTATTTTGAATTTTGAAGGCAATGGTCCGCGGGCTAGAGTGCATGTGCGCTTTGCCGAAGTAGGGACTAAAATACTAATTTTAGCCTCGGCCAATCTACTGGCGCTCTAAGAAAATAGAGCGCCAGTAGATTGTCGGGCATAATAATAAGGGGATCAAAATGCGTATAACTTGGACCGCACTGTTGTGCCTTGTACTGGTTGGCTGTGGTGGCGAAAGCACTACTTCAGATATGAGTGCAGAGACAAAACCTGCTGAGACATTTAGCTGGAAGCTGGTCACCACCTGGCCGAAAAACTTTCCCGGTCTCGGCCTCGCGCCGGAGCACTTCGCGGAAAATGTCGAGCGCATGAGCAATGGCCGTCTAAAGATTAAAGTTTTTGGTGCTGGCCAGCTAGTCCCCGCCTTTGAAGTCTTTGATGCAGTCTCACAGGGCACTGCCGAGATGGGTCATGGCGCTGCTTATTACTGGCAGGGAAAAATTCCCGCCAGTGCCTTTTTCACCGCAGTGCCCTTTGGCCTCAATGCCCAGGAAATGAACGCTTGGCTACATTACGGTGGCGGTCTTGAACTGTGGCGCGAACTCTACGAGCCGTTTAACCTAGTGCCCTATGCCGGCGGTAACACCGGTGTGCAGATGGCCGGATGGTTTAATCGTGAGATCAATTCGATGGCCGATATCAAAGGCTTAAAGATGCGTATTCCCGGCCTCGGCGGTGAAGTCTTTACCCGCGCTGGTGGCATGTCGGTGCAGCGGTCCGGTGGCGAAATTTACACCTCCATGCAAACCGGTGAAATAGACGCCGCAGAGTGGGTCGGCCCCTACAATGATCTGGCCTTTGGTTTCCATCAGATTGCCAAGTATTACTATTACCCTGGCTGGCAAGAGCCGGGCCCGACTCTGGAGTTAATTATTAATAAGCAGGCTCTGGAATCTCTACCTGATGATCTTCAGGCAATTGTTGAGTCTGCCGCCCGTGCCGCCAATCAAAATATGCTCGACGAATACACTGCGAGAAATAATGCGGCGCTTATTGAGCTGGTTGAGACTCATGGGGTGCAGGTTAAGAAATTACCTGACGATGTATTGGCTGAGTTGCAGCGCATCTCCGTTATAGTGGTTGACGAGCTGGCCGCTGAGAATCCGTTGGCACAGCGCATTACTGACTCCATGCGCGCCTTTGCGGAACAGTCTAAGGCCTATCATGAGATCTCAGAAGAAGCTTATTACAAGGCTCGTGGACAAGAGTAACCTGCGCTCTAATCATGCTGGGTCAAATAGATTAATAGTTTGGACCCAGCTGGTTTAATTCTTCCAAAAGGTTGGCGTAAACAGTACCAGCAGCGTAAAGATCTCTAGACGTCCAAGTAACATTCCCCAGCACAGGACCCACTTGGCAAAACTATTCAGGTCGGCAAAATTGATCGCCACCTCACCTAATCCAGGCCCGAGGTTATTCAGCGACGCGGCGGTAGCCGACCAGGCGGTGACATAATCAAGCCCAGATGCCAGCAGCAGCAGCACCATCAAATAGAAGATCGCCAGATAGGCGCCAAAGAACGCCCAGATAGCATCGGCGACGCGGTTGGGAATTCGGCGATTGTGGATCTTGATCGGCAGTAGCGCATTGGGATGCACCAGACGGTAGATTTCACGAATGCATTGCTGACCTAAAATAAGCATGCGCCCTATTTTGATACCACCGCCCGTAGACCCGGCGCAGGCGCCAAAAAACGATAAAAAGATCAAAAAGAACGGCAGGAATGTCGGCCAGGCACTGAAGTTGTCGGTGGTAAAACCGGTGGTCGTCATAATCGAAATTAAGTGGAAGCCACCCTGGCGGATACTCTCATTCCAGCCATAGGTGCCGCTGTAATAGAGGTACAGGCAGGTAACCGCCACGCCGCCGATAAGCAGATAGATATACATCCGCGCTTCCGGATCCGACCAGTAGTGAGAGATCTTGCGATCGTGCCAGACATGAAAATGCAAGGCAAAGTTCATCCCTGAGATCACCATAAAAAAGGCACAGATAGCCATAATCGCCGAGCTATCAAAAAAGCCAATACTGGCATCATGAGTCGAGAATCCACCGATGGCGACGGTGGAAAAGCTGTGACTAATGGCATCGAAACCGGACATTCCCGCCAGCCAATAGGCCAGCGCACAGACCGCAGTCAGGGCCAGATATATCTTGAACAAGGCATTGGCGGTCTCGCGTATGCGCGGCGTCAGCTTGGAGTCTTTGATGGGTCCTGGAGTCTCCGTGCGGTAGAGCTGCATACCGCCAACCCCGAGCATCGGCAGAATGGCCACGGCGATGACGACTATACCTATACCACCGAGCCACTGAAGTTGCTGGCGATAGTAGAGAATCGACTTAGGAAGATCATCGAGTCCTGAGATAACCGTTGCGCCAGTGGTGGTTAGTCCAGAAACTGACTCAAACAGTGCGTTGATAAAGCTTAGGTTGAGCGCATCGGCCAGCATCAACGGCAGGGCACCAAAGGTACTCAGCACTAACCAAAAGCAAACCGTGATCAAAAAGCCGTCTCTGGTGCGCATATCGGCGCTCACCTGTTTCGACGGCAACCAGAATGCTAGCCCTACAGCCACTGTAATACCGAAGGCGATAGCAAAGGTCGACGAGGTATTTTCTCCATATAAAACCGCCACCAAAATCGGCGGCAACATGGTCAGGCTGAAGATCATCAGCAGCAGTCCAAGTACTCTGGCTATGATATTGAGATGCATTAGTAACTACGCCCTAGTAGATGTAGATAGCCTAGAAATAGACGGCCTAAAAGAATGAGAAGCTCACGGAAAACAGTTTTTCGATCGCTTTGGTATTGGCCTTATCAACCACAAAGACAATCACATGATCGCCAGTCTGAATCACCGTATCGTGGTGCGCGATCACGACTTCACCGTTGCGAACCAGCGCGGCCAGAGTGGCGCCGGGAGGCGATTTAATATCACCGATGGCACGGCCCACAACCTTAGAGCTTTTTTCGTCACCATGTACAATTATTTCCAGTGCTTCTGCAGCACCGCGGCGCAGTGAGTGCACACAGACCATATCGCCCTGACGAACGTGAGATAGCAGAGAACTGGTGGTTGCCTGCTGCGGCGAGATAGCGATATCAATCACGCCACCCTGCATCAGATCGGCATAGACCGGGTTATTAATCAATGTCATCACTTTGCGCGCGCCGAGCTTTTTCGCCAGCAGCGAGGCCATGATATTCACTTCATCATCATTGGTCAGTGCCAGAAACACATCGGTTTTGTCTATATTCTCGTCGAGCAATAACTCTTGATCGGTTGCCGAGCCATTCAGCACCACGCTCTTATTGAGCTTTTCGGACAGGTGGCGGGCACGTTCGGTGGAGTACTCGATGATCTTGATGTTGTAGTCTTTTTCCAGTGCCTTGGCCAAACTAAAGCCAATATTGCCACCGCCGGCAATCATCAGGCGATGATAGGGCTTTTCTAGTCGACGCAATTCGCTCATGACTTTGCGTATATTCTTTTTCGCCGCGACAAAGAAAACCTCATCGCCATCTTCAATAACCGTTTCTCCGGTGGGGAAAATTGCCCCATCTTTGCCAAAGACCGCGGCTACACGGGCATCGGCATCGGGCATATGCTCTTTTAAAAAGCGCAGCTGTTGGCCTACCAATGGGCTGTCTTTGACAGCGCGCAGACCGACCAGTTGAATGGCGCCGTCGGCAAAATCCAATACCTGTAGCGCGCCAGGCTGTTCGATCAGTTTTTGAATGTAGTCTTTGACCACCATCTCCGGTGTGATCATCACATCCACGGGCATATGTTTGTCGTTGAAGAGTTTGTCTTTGTATTTCGGATTGGTGTAGTTGCGGGAGCGGATGCGAGCGATTTTGGTTGGGGTGTGAAACAGTGAGTAGGCTACCTGACAGGCGATAATATTGATCTCATCGCTGTTGGTTACCGCGACCAGCATATCGGCCTCTTCGATACCGGCACTGACCAGCACATCTGGGTGTGACCCGGTGCCGACAACTGTGCGAATATCAAGGCGATCCTGCAGTCCTCGCAGTGTCGCTTCGTTGATATCAACAACGGTTATATCGTTGTACTCGCGTGCCAGATGCTCGGCGAGTGTGCCGCCAACCTGCCCTGCGCCAACAATTACTATTTTCATTATTATTCCGGCTTGTTATCCGCTTATGTCTGGCTTGTTTTACGCAACCGCGCGTAATAAAACCCGTCGTTGCCATTGATCAAGGGAAACAACTGGCGCCCAAAATCGGTCTTGATTCCCCACTCAGCTTCTATTGTGTACAGCCCAGCTTCAGGGGTTTCAGCTAAAAATGTCTCGATCACCTGATCGTTTTCCTGAGGCAAAACCGAGCAGGTTGCATATAAGAGTATGCCGCCCTTGTCCAGGGTCTGCCATAGGCTGCGCAGTAGCTGCAGCTGCAATTCAGCTAGCTTAACAATATCCGTCGCTTTGCGCAGTAGTTTGATATCCGGGTGGCGGCGAATAACGCCGCTGGCTGAACAGGGGGCGTCGAGCAGAATACGCTGGAATGGTACAGCGTCCCACCAGTCAGCCGTTGCGCAGGCATCGCCTATGACTAAATCCGCCTTCAACCCAAGGCGCTGCAGGTTTTCCTCAACTCGCGGCATACGCCGGCTTTCCAGCTCCACTGCAACGACCCTGTTGAGCTGAGGCTGGGCCTCGAGAATATGACAGGTTTTGCCGCCGGGGGCGCAGCAGGCATCCAGTACTCGCTGGCTAGGCTCTAGCTCCAGCAACACCGCCGCTAACTGGGCGGCTTCATCCTGAACGCTGACTGCACCATTGGCCCAGCCTGGCAATACTGCAACATCGGTTGCTGACTGCAGTTGTACGCCCTGCTCGCTGAACTGAGTGGCTTCAGCGCTGATATTAGCGGCCTCGAGCTGTTGCAGATAAGCATCGCGTGAGCCCTGCAACTGATTGACCCGCAAGGTCATCGGGGCCTGCTGATTGTTGGCGGCAAGAACGTCTATGGCAACCGCGGATCCCCAGCTACTGAAAAGACTGTCGAGCAGCCACTGGGGATGAGCGCGAACAAAAATAGGGTTTTTAGTCAGTTTGGCTTCTAACTCGGAACGCTGACGGAGGAAATTTCGCAACACCGCATTGACCAGACCCTTGGCCCAGGGGCGCTTGAGCTTGGTCACCGCGTCAACGGTTTCATTGATAGCCGCGTGATCGGCAATACGAGTATGCATGAGTTGGTAGAGCCCACTGGCCAATAGGCCCTGCACCTCAAACTCTTTTTCGCGCATGGGTTTTTGCATCAGCTCTTGTAGCAGCAGCTCAATGGCCGGATACCAGCGCAATGTGCCAAAACAGAGTTCTTTGAATAGACCTACGTCTTTTTCCGCAATCTTGCTTACATATTCGGGAAGTAGTGCTGAGAGTGACTTGCCGCGGAGCACCTGAGCGATGACTTCGGCTACAGCGACGCGAGTATTCATCAAGAGCCTAGCTGCGCTAGAGGGACGAAAAACTCGCCGCGGGATTTAAGGACTTCAGAGACGGCCATGCGTGATTTTCCCGGCAACTGTATTTCGGTTATAAGCAGTGATTGCTCGCCGCAACTGACTAGCAGACCAGTATTGTCCGCTGAGATAATCTGGCCTGGCGCGAGACTTGCTGCGGTGGCCGGCTCAGCTTGCCAAATTTTGATGCGCAACTCGCCCAAGGTGGTGTAAGCCGCTGGGAACGGATTAAAGGCGCGGATCTGACGATCTAATATCTGGGCAGACTGGTTCCAGTCGATTAGCGCTTCTTGCTTAGTGATTTTTGCCGCATAGCAGCTTAGCTGATCATCCTGATCCACAGCCACCGCAAGACCTGCGGCGATTGACTTCAATGTGTGCAGCAGTGCAGGTGCGCCGAGCTGCTCCAATTTCTGGTGCAGGCTGGCGCTGGTCTCGTTGCTGTCAATTGCGCAGCGCGAAACGCTGAGCATGGCGCCGGTGTCGAGGCCGGCATCCATCTGCATAATGGTGACCCCGGTTTCTGTGTCGCCCGCTTCAATGGCGCGCTGAATAGGTGCCGCCCCGCGCCAGCGCGGCAAGATTGAGCCGTGCACGTTGATGCAGCCTAGTTGCGGCGTATCCAGAACGGCCTGGGGCAAAATAAGGCCGTAGGCTACCACCACCATAATATCTGCCTGCAGCTCACTGAGAATGCGCTGCTGGTCAGAGTCTTTTAGTGATTGCGGCTGAAAAACCGGCAGCTGATGATCGAGGGCGAGTTTTTTAACCGGACTGGCGGTTAATTTCTTACCGCGGCCAGCGGGACGGTCAGGCTGGGTATATACACCAATGACTGACATGTCCGGAGCGTCGAGCAGAGCCTGTAGGTGTGCTGCGGCGAAGTCTGGCGTTCCTGCAAAGAGGACTCTCAAGAGGCAAACGTCCTATGCATTCTGGCGATGAATTTTTTCAAGCTTCTTGCGAATACGCTGGCGTTTGAATGGCGACAGATAGTCGACAAACAACTTGCCTTCAAGGTGGTCTATTTCGTGCTGTATACAGACGGCGAGCAGGCCATGGGCCTCTTCTTCAAAGGGCTTGCCCTCGCCATCCAGTGCGCGAATCATTACATGCGCCGGGCGGTCGACCTTCTCATAAAATCCGGGAACTGAGAGGCAGCCCTCTTCATAGGGATCAACGCTGTCGTCGAGGATTTCGATCTCGGGATTGATAAAGACTCTAGGCCCGATGTCGTCTTCGCCCAAGTTCATCACGATAACGCGCAGGTGAACATCAATCTGTGATGCCGCTAGACCAATACCTTGGGCGTCTTTCATAGTGTCAAACATATCAGCGACAAGACATTTAATCGTCTCATCCACGACAGTGACCTGCTCGGCGACAGTGCGCAGACGAGGGTCTGGAAATTCAAGTATCTTTAATATAGCCATAGTGAATGTGATGAAATTCTAAAAAAAAGTTAAAAGCACTGCTACCATTAAGCTAACTCGGCGGCGCTTTCCATTAAGTTTCTATCAAGCACCTTTTTGGCACCATCATAAAAGCCTGAAATTATACACTAACCCTGCCGGTAGAAAGGACTCAGAAACATGAAAAAATTCGGATTCAGCATGGCGCTGTTGGCAACGGTGCTTTTCACCAGCCTGATTAGTACTTCGAGCTTCGCCAATCAAAGCGTTTTGATCAATGAAGAGATCCCCAATAGTTACACTGTAGTTCGCGGTGATACGCTGTGGGATATCTCGGCAGTGTTTTTACAGGACCCCTGGATGTGGCCGGAAATCTGGCACGCCAATCAGCAAATCGACAACCCCCATCTAATTTATCCCGGTGACGTCATCAGCCTGGTGTACGTCAATGGCGTGCCCCAGCTTAAGATTGTCCGCAGTCGCGAGGTTAAGCTGTCCCCGGAAATCCGCAGCCTAGATCACGACGATGCTATCAGCGCCCTGCCGTTAAATGTTATCAGCACCTTCCTATCCAAAACCCGAGTCACAGACGACGCTACATTGAGTGGCGCGCCCTATGTTCTCGGCGGCGCTGAGCGACGTATTCTGGTGGGCATGAGCGATGATTTTTATGCTCGCGGTGACTTCACTGCCAACCGTCTAAATTATGGAATCTACCGTCGTGGCGAGCCTTACACTGACCCGGAGACTGGCGAATTGCTCGGTATCAGGGCCATAGATATTGGCGCCGCGAGAATCAAAGCTCTGGAAAAGGATGTTGCCACCTTAAGCGTCAGTCGTGCTGAAGGCGAGATTCGTATCAAGGATCGCCTACTGGTCGCGGAAGAGAGAACATTGGCATCGACCTTTTATCCTCGGGCGCCAGAAGCGGCGATCAGCGGTTCGGTGATCAATGTGGAAGAGGGTGTGCGCAACGCCGGTGCGCTGGATGTTGTGGCAATTAATCGCGGTGATCGCGATGGTTTGCAGTCAGGCGACACGCTGGCGATTTTTAAGCGCGGTGAGTTGGTTAAGGATCGGATTGTCGGTGAGCAGGTGCGCTTGCCGGATGAGCGCATTGGTCTGTTAATGGTCTTTGATACCTACGAGAAAATGAGCTTTGCTCTGGTAATGGAAGCAGACAGGCAAATTGATCTGGGCGATCTGTTGCGCAATCCATAATATAAAACAGCCGACACACCACACCTAGGGAATACCGCATGGACAGGGAATGTCATTATGCCTTGGTATCACAGCACCTTGAAAACTTTACCCCCAAGTTCCAGCGTCAGCTGCTTGAACAGGCGCTAACCTATAGCGCCATCTTTGAACAATCCCTTCAAGACTTCCCCGAATTATTTCACCCTTTGCTGCAAAATCTTCGCAATCAATATGAGCAGGCAAGCTGGCGAGAGACTGTGGATAACATTGAGCGGCGCAGCGAAAATTGTGGTGCTTACATTATTCCCATCACAAGCGCAGATTATCCCAATCAATTACGACAGATTGTTGGTGCCCCTCGACTGCTCTATCTGCGTGGCAATATTGAAAATCTGCATCTTCCGCAGATCGCGGTAGTTGGCAGCCGCCGCATGACCCGCGGCGGTGCCGACAATGCTCGGGCTTGGAGTCAATATTTGGCAGCCGGTGGCTTTGTTATTACCAGTGGGCTGGCCCATGGTGTGGATGGCGCTGCCCATAGCGGAGCGCTTGATGCCGGCGGCAAAACGATTGCGGTGATGGCAACCGGCATAGATGCCGTCTATCCCCGCGCTCACCTTAAGCTGGCGGAGCAGATTATTGATCAGGGCGGCACTCTGCTTACAGAGTTTGATCCCGCCACCAAGCCGCTGGCAACCAACTTCCCCCGCAGAAATCGTATTATCAGCGGCCTCAGCCTGGGGGTGCTGGTGATTGAGGCGGCCCTGAGAAGTGGCTCATTAATTACAGCGCGCTATGCCCTTGAACAGGATCGCGAGGTGTTTGCCATTCCAGGCTCTATTCACAATCCCCAGAGCCGCGGATGTCATCATCTGATTAAGCAGGGAGCTCATCTGGTGGAACGGGCCGAAGAGATTGTCGATCAGCTAAAAGGGGCGCTGGCGGGATTAGCCTTGACCGCCCGCCCAATCCCCCTGTCAGCAGCGATGCCGCAACCACAGATTGAGGCCGACGAGCTGCGGCTTTTAGAACGGCTCGGCTATGAGCCGGCGGATATGGATAGCCTGATCAGCGACGGCTCATTTTCGGTTGCTGAGCTTTCTCGATTGCTCGTGGCACTGGAGATAAAAGGATTAATTGAAAGCCAGAATGGCCTCTACCAACGGCTTAGGTGAACAGAGCTGATAAAGTGGTCGAATACAGCGCCATAGCGCCTATTGCGCCGGATTCAAACTTCCGGTAGCCTCCGCGCTTTCTTAATAGGAGTGTCAAAAATGACCACAGCTTTTGTTGCAATTCTAATGGGTTCTGACTCGGATTTACCGGTGATGGAAGCCAGCTTTGAGATCCTTAAAAAATTCGATATCCCCTTTGAAGTTAAGGTGACATCCGCACACCGTACACCTCAGGCAACACATAGCTATGTCACCGATGCAGACGCACGGGGATGCGCGGCATTTATCTGTGCAGCTGGCATGGCGGCTCACTTGGCCGGTGCTGTTTCAGCGACTACGTTGAAGCCGGTTATTGGCGTGCCAATCAACGGTTCACTGGATGGTTTGGATGCGCTGCTTTCAACTGTACAGATGCCTGGTGGCATTCCTGTTGCTACAGTAGCAATAGGTAAAGCCGGCGCTAAAAATGCAGCCTATCTTGCAGCTCAAATCATTGGCGTTGCCGATGCGTCCATGCATCAAAAACTGGTCCAAGAGCGCGCTGATAATGCGGCAATTATTATTGCCAAAGATGCAGCCTTGCAGGAAAGACTGAAAAACGGATAATTGCTCCGTGACTGACTGGATAAGTGACTCCCAGGTCTGCGCTGCTGTGCGATTACTGCAGCAGCAGGCCGTAATCGCCTACCCCACCGAATCTGTGTGGGGTTTGGGTTGCGATCCCGACTCGCTGCCAGCCGTTGAGAAACTGCTGCGCCTTAAAGGCCGCAGTGCCAGCAAAGGGCTGATACTGATTGCTGCAAGCGCAGAGCAGTTTGCACCCTATTTAACGGGCCTTGAGTCCGACGCCCTAAAGCGCTTTCAAACCCCGCAACAAAAACCGACTACTTGGCTGGTGCCGAGCAATGGTTGTGTCCCCGAGTGGATTAGCGGTGGCCATGATACTTTGGCGCTACGTGTTACTGATCATCCCCTAGCCGCTGCCCTGTGCCGATTGTTTGGCGGGCCGCTGGTGTCAACATCTGCTAACCCTCAGGGTCGGCCTGCCGCTACTAGCGCAGAGCAGGTGCAGGCATACTTTGGTCAAGCTGCTGAAGGAAACGCTATAGATGCTCAAACGCCTGGCACTGTAGGCGATGCAATAAAACCCAGTGAAATTCGATACTTGATCAGTGGAGAGATTGTTCGTGAAGGTTGAAGGCCAAGGGATAGACAAAGCCGCAGTAAAAGAATATCTACTCGGGTTGCAGGATAGTATCTGTGCCCAGCTCGGTGCGGTGGACTCTGGCGGCTGGAGAGAGGATAGCTGGATCCGTGAAGAAGGCGGTGGCGGTCGCAGTCGTGTGCTCGTGGATGGCGTGATAATTGAAAAAGGCGGGGTTAACTTCTCCCATGTCTTTGGCAGCGAAATGCCGGCCTCAGCCACTCAGCATCGCCCAGAATTAGCCGGTCGTCGCTTTGAAGCCATGGGCGTGTCTCTGGTTATTCACCCGCAAAATCCTCATGCGCCAACCTCCCATGCCAATGTGCGCTTTTTTATTGCCGAAAAAGACGGTGCCGAACCGGTCTGGTGGTTTGGCGGTGGTTATGACCTGACACCTTATTACGGCAACGAAGAAGACTGTCGGCACTGGCATCAAACCGCCAAGTCTGCCTGCGATACTTTTTCCGAAGAGTTTTATCCGCGCTTTAAAAAATGGTGCGACGATTACTTTTACCTCAAGCATCGCAGTGAACCCCGTGGTATTGGCGGCCTGTTTTTCGATGACTTTAATGAGCTGGGTTTCGAACAGAGCTTTGCCTTTATGCGCAGCGTTGGCGATAGTTTCTCTGACGCCTATATCCCTATTTTAGAACGTCGCCACCAGATTGCTTTCAGCGAGGCCGAGCGTCAGTTTCAACTCTATCGCCGGGGTCGCTATGTGGAATTTAATCTGGTCTGGGATCGTGGCACATTGTTTGGTCTGCAGACCGGTGGTCGCACTGAATCTATTTTGATGTCCCTGCCGCCTCTGGTGCGCTGGGAATACGATTGGACGCCTGAGCCGGGCAGTGCCGAAGCTGAGCTCTATACTAAATACCTTATTCCTCAAGACTGGGTCTGACATGGTTGATAAATACGCCGTTTTTGGCAATCCGATAGATCACAGCCGATCACCGCAAATTCACACTGCCTTTGCTGCTGAGACCGATCAAGCCCTGACTTATACCAAGCAGCTTGTTGACGCCGATGGTTTCGATGCCGCGGCGGACGAATTTTTTGCTACAGGGGGTAAGGGTCTGAATATTACTGTGCCCTTTAAGCAAGACGCCTACTCCTACGCTGCGCGCTTAACTCCACGGGCACGACATGCCGGTGCGGTGAATACGCTCAGCCTGCAAGAGGATGGCACTGTGCTCGGTGACACCACCGACGGCGTCGGTATGGTCAATGATATGTTACAAAATCTCGGCTGGCAGATTCGCGCCAAGCGGGTGTTGGTATTGGGAGCCGGGGGTGCCGTGCGCGGCATTTTGGAGCCATTAATGGCGCAGCAGCCACAGCATGTGGTGATTGCCAACCGCACCTTGGAAAAGGCTCTGCAGCTGTCGAAGGGTTTTGCTGAGCAGGGTTATATTCTTGCCTGTGGCTTTGATATGTTGCCGGGACAGGAGTTTGATCTGGTGATAAATGGCACCAGCGCGGGACTTACCGGAAGCCTGCCACCGCTGCCCGATGATCTGCTGGCTGCGGACGGGGCCTGCTACGACATGATCTATGCCGCGCAGCCGACACCTTTTATGCAGTGGGGCAAGCGTCAGGGTGCGAAGACGGCAGATGGTCTAGGCATGCTGGTGGAGCAGGCCGCTGAATCTTTTTATATCTGGCGCCAGGTCAGACCGAAAACTGCTGGGGTGATTGAGTCCCAACGCCAGTTATTTTAGAACTCTTGCTGCCTTTTCTCTTCGATCTGCTCAGCAAGGTATTGGTCTTTTAGTTTTACGTAGTTAGCCGGGCTGTAAGTAAAGAACGATTTCTCACTATCTGACAGGGCGCGCATTGGCTTGCAGGGATTGCCCACATAGACAAAACCGCTGGGCAAGGTTTTCCCCGGTGGCACCATGCAGCCAGCACCGATAATTACCTCGTCTTCAATTATCGCACCATCATTCACAATGGCCCCATTGCCAATCAAAATTCGGTTACCCACTGTGCAGCCATGGAGCACTGCCCGGTGCCCTATGACAACATCATCGCCGATAGTTAATGGCCATCCACCGGGATTAAACTCGCTGGCATGGGTAATGTGCAGCACCGCGTTATCTTGGACATTGGAGCGAGCGCCGATCCTGATCGAATGCATGTCGCCGCGAATAACCGCGCCGGGCCAGACTGAAGCATCATCGCCAAGATGGACGTCGCCGATCACCGTGGCTGCGGGATCCACATAGACTCTTTGGCCAAGTTTGGGTGAGATGCCTCTGTGTGAGCGCAGGTGTTTTCGAAAAGAGTGATCCATATGCGTTTATGCCCGATATAATGAAGGTTCCTATTGTGGTGATATTTAAATGGCTTTTTCAACAAAAAAACAATTTATTGCAGGTGTGACCTGTCCCAAGTGCAGCTTACTGGACAAAATCCAGGCTTTTTCAACTGACGGCGTCGACTATCGTGAGTGCATTAGCTGTGGGTTTCTCGATGAAATGCGCGTCTATTCCGCTCCCCGGGAGATTGAGACGCGAGTGAATGCCGATGCGGCAGGCGAGGCTAATAAGGTTTCGGCGGTAAAGCTGATGGACCCAAAGGGTTAAGCGCGTTTAATAGAGAGGAACTCTTTAGTTTAGCCGAACTCTTGAGTTTTGGCTTTTGAACAGCAGGCGGATATTCGATGATTCAGTGAGACAGGGAAAGCGGTCCGATGGATCCTTACCGAGCGCGCGGCTGTACTCATGTAATTTTATGCTCAGGCTCTGATTCTTTTTGATTGAAGCCAGCAGCTTGTCATTTAGCAATTGAATGGCACTGTCGATTTGGTTGGCAAAGGGCTCGCCGATAATATGGTGCACAATCAAGTTTGATCTGGTCATATTGACTGGAATCACCGGGCAGTTGAACTGGGCGCTAAGAGTGTCGTTAAGTTCCTCGAGTAACCGATGGGCCAGATACGCCTGGTACATGTTGGCCTCTAGTCCCTCTTCCGCTGACATAATATCCATTGGCACATCGAGAAATTCTTTGGCGGTGGTCAATTGGCGAGCAATTTCGCCATTGACCCCGGCGCAGGCAATAAAATCTTCGAAGGCGGAGATAAGGTCCGGCACCAACTCGATATATTTTTTGATAAAAGATGCCAGAGCAGCAGTCCCATCACTCTCTCTCAGCCGTATAGATTCGTGCAAATGCTGCACTCGCTCATTTAAGTAAGCTATTAAAAATTCGCTGCTTTGATGTGAAAGTGGAGGCATGGGTCACTCTCTGATTGATATGGAGTTCGGAGAAAAGCCCATTCACAGGGTTTATATCCACTAGCGGTCGCGGCCATGAGCCTGATGACTATGGTGTAAATCTAGCAGATATTGTGGCCACCGCCACAAAGTTTGCTGCTTTTTTACTCGTCGACGACTTGGGTGAACAGATTTGCAAGACGCAATTCAGACTGTATTACAGTAGTGATCACGGGTTTGCTTTGCTATACTGCCGCGGCTTTTCATCCGCCTGAATTTCAGGGCTGGGATCAACGCGAAAAGCACGAGCTTAAAAAAAGTATTAATTACCACGGAGAAACAAGCGATGTTGAAAAGAGCGCAAGCACTTTTCTTGAGTCTATTGAGCCTTGTTGTTTTATTGCCCTTAGCGGGCAGTGCATTGGCTGAAAGTTCAGCCAGCAAACTCAATATGCCCCAAGGTGTCACCGAAGTCAGTCAAGCAGCTTATGACATTCACATGATCATGATCTGGGTCTGTACCGTTATCGGTGTCGGTGTTTTTGGTTTTATGTTTTACGTGATGTATGCGCACCGCAAATCCCGTGGTGCAGTAGCTGAAAACTTTCATGAACATTTAGGTGTTGAGTTGCTTTGGACGATCGTCCCGACAATCATTTTGATTGTTATGGCGTTTCCAGCGACTACGGCACTGTTAAAAGTCTACGACACAGACAATCCAGATATCGAAATTAAGATTACTGGCTATCAGTGGAAGTGGCAGTACGAATATCTCGGCGAAGGCGTTAAGTTCATGAGTGAACTGCGCACCTCTGACGACGAAGTCTATGGTCGCGAGCCCAAGGGTGAGCACTATCTTCGCGAAGTCACCGAGCCATTGGTTCTTCCTGTAGGCAAAAAGATTCGCTTCCTAGTAACTGGCAACGATGTAATTCACTCCTGGTGGGTTCCCGATTTCGGCGTTAAGCGCGATGCGGTCCCAGGACTGTTTACCGCAGGTTGGGCCAAGACGGACAAGCCCGGCACCTATGTCGGTGAATGTACCGAGCTGTGCGGACAGGGCCACGCCTTTATGCCAGTGGTTGTTGAAGTGAAAGAAGAAGCTGAATACAACGCATGGTTAGCCAACAAGAAAGCTGAAGCTGTTGAGTACGCTTCGACTATCGGTAAAGTCTGGACAGCTGAAGAGCTGATGACCAAAGGCGAAGGCGTTTATCTGCAAAGTTGTGCAGGTTGTCACCAAGCTGATGGCGGCGGTATTCCCGGCGTATTCCCAGCTATTAAAGGCAGTCCAATCGCCCTGGGGCCTCAGATAGGCCACATTGCAGTATTGATCGACGGCGTTGCCGGTTCAGCTATGCAGTCATTTGCTGACCAGCTGTCCGAAGTCAATATAGCCGCGGTTATTCACTATCAGCGAAATGCTTGGGGCAACAATGTTGGCGATGTCACGCAGCCAATTGATGTTCTCAACTACAAGCAAAGCAAATAAGGGAGATTAGATAAATGGCACATGGTCCCGCAACATTGGCAGATGGCTGGCGCGCTTATATAAGCCGCTGGGTATTTACGACCAATCACAAAGACATTGGTACTCTGTACCTTTGGTTTAGCTTTGCAATGTTCTTAATGGGCGGCGCTTTCGCGATGGTTATTCGCGCAGAGCTGTTCCAGCCAGGCATGCAGTTGATTAGACCTGAATTTTTCAACCAAATGACCACCATGCACGGCTTAGTTATGGTGTTCGGCGCGATTATGCCGGCCTTTGTTGGCTTGGCTAACTGGATGATTCCCCTGATGATCGGGGCGCCAGATATGGCTCTGCCACGTATGAACAACCTGAGTTTCTGGATCCTACCTTTTGCGTTTGCGATCCTGACTTCAACGTTGTTTATGGAAGGCGGCGGTCCTAACTTCGGTTGGACGTTCTACGCCCCACTGTCGACGACCTACGCACCCGAATCGGTTAACTTCTTTATCTTCGCAATCCATATTATGGGTGCCTCATCTATCATGGGCTCGATTAATATTATTGCTACTGTAATGAACATGCGCGCTCCTGGCATGACTTACATGAAGATGCCGCTGTTCGTATGGACCTGGGTAATCACAGCATTCTTGTTAGTTGCTGTAATGCCAGTTCTAGCCGGTGCTGTAACCATGATGTTGATGGATATTAACTTCGGTACCAGCTTCTTTGATGCTGCTGGTGGCGGTGACCCAGTATTGTTCCAGCACGTATTCTGGTTCTTTGGTCACCCAGAGGTTTACATCATTATCTTGCCAGCCTTCGGTGTTGTATCGCAGATTATTCCAACCTTTAGCCGCAAGCCGCTGTTTGGTTACTCGTCGATGGTTTATGCCACGGCAGCGATCGCCTTCTTGTCATTCGTCGTCTGGGCTCACCACATGTTTACTGTGGGTATGCCAATCGCCGGTGAGCTGTACTTTATGTACGCCACAATGCTGATTGCCGTGCCAACAGGTGTGAAGGTATTTAACTGGATTACCACCATGTACAAGGGTTCATTAACCTTTGAAACTCCCATGCTATTCAGTATCGCCTTTGTGATTCTGTTTACCTTTGGTGGCTTCACTGGCTTGATGCTGTCGATTGCGGCTGCTGATATGCAGTACCACGACACCTACTTTGTTGTTGCTCACTTCCACTACGTAATGGTTGCTGGTGCGGTATTTAGTGGCACGGCTGCTATCTACTACTGGCTGCCAAAGTGGTGTGGAAGGATGTACAACGAAACCATGGGTCAGGTGCAGTTCTGGGTTGCCTTTGTCGGTTTTAACATTGCCTTTATGCCGCAGCACTTTTTGGGTCTAGCGGGTATGCCACGTCGCTATGCCGATTACGGTCTGCAGTTTGCTGACTGGAATATGGTCTCTAGTATTGGAGCCTTTATTTACGGCGGCGCGCAGCTCATGTTGCTGTACAACGTGATTATGACCATTAAGTTTGGCAAGCCAACGACTGAAGAGAAGACTTGGGAAGGTGCCGAAGGACTGGAGTGGACTGTTCCATCACCAGCGCCTTATCACACGTTCGCAAAGCCTCCCGAGTTTAAATAGGGAGGCCTGGGTTATGTCAGCGGACGCGTCCAATCGTAGAGTCGTGATCAAATCGTTATTCGGTGCGGCGGGTATGTTTGCTTTTGCAATCTTCGTACTACCGCCAATGTATGACCTGTTTTGTGAAATTACCGGACTCGGTGGCAAAACAGGTGGTGAGTACACTGCGGTTGATGTCAAGGTTGATACATCGCGCGAGGTCAGGGTTAGGTTTGTGGCCTCAAACAATGCATCAATGCCTTGGGTATTTACGCCGACTAAAGACAGTGTTGTAGTGCATCCAGGTGTGCCAACAGAGATCACCTACTTTGCCCATAATGTTACAGATCAAGATATGGTTTCCCAGGCGATACCCAGTTTGGTGCCGAACAATGTGGCTGATTATTTCCACAAGACAGAGTGTTTCTGTTTTGAGAATCAACCTCTGGCAGCAGGCGACCAGGCTGACCTAAAACTTGTATTTATTATTGATCCGGATTTGCCGGCGGGCGTTAATAGTGTGACGCTCTCCTATACGATTTTTGATATAACCGATCGAGTGGCAGATCCAATAGCACAGTTATAGTCATTCCCAAGCGCTTGGGAATAACAACACGGAGATAAAAGATGTCAACAGAAAGCAGTTATTACGTACCCGAGCAGAGCAAGCTGCCGATTATCACTGCCACGGGCATGGGATTAATGGCTTATGGTGCCGCGTCTTGGGTTGTCAGTGGCGGAAGCATGATCTTCACCGCCGGCCTGGTCATTATGGCAGTGGTGATGTTCAAGTGGTGGAGCATAGTGATTGATGAGAATATGCGTGGCTTGGCCAATGATCAGCTCAAGCGCTCTTATGTTTTGGGTATGCTGTGGTTTATCTTCTCCGAGGTAATGTTCTTTGCGGCGTTCTTTGGCGCCCTCTTCTACTTGCGAGTCATTGTGAACTCCTGGTTAGGCGGTGATGCGGCTATCGGCATATTTGACGACACCCCGACCGACGCTGCTGTTGCTAACAATGCTCTGCTGTGGCCTGGTTATGAAACTGCTTGGCCACCAATGATCACTCCGGATCAAGCGGCCAATGGTGCCAATGCAGTCTTTAAGGGTCCCGACGAAGCGATGAGCTTTCCAGGTTGGGCCAAGTTGTTAGGCTGGTTGCCACTGTGGAACACCGTTATTCTGGTTACCTCTAGTATCACTGTTCATATTGCCCACACCGGACTCAAGAACAATAACCGTAAGCAGTTCATCGGTTGGTTGGCGCTTTCAGTATTGCTTGGCGTGATCTTCTTGGTGCTTCAGGTTGAAGAATATGTGCATGCTTACCAGCATATGGGTCTAACCCTAGAGTCTGGTATCTACGGTACTACATTCTTTATGCTTACTGGCTTTCACGGAGCTCACGTAACACTGGGAACCATCATGCTATTGATCGCTTTGATTCGCGCAATCAAAGGGCACTTTAGCAATGAAGATCAGTTCGGCTTTGAAGCTGCATCCTGGTACTGGCATTTTGTCGATGTTGTTTGGCTCATCTTGTTCTTTGTAGTCTATGTTTTTGACTAGATAGAATATTGCTGGACGTAAAAAAACGGCTAGGCAATTTGCCTGGCCGTTTTTGTTTGGAGGCTAGATGTCAGTCTTAAAGGATTAGAGTCTTAGGGCTTAGGGCTTAGGGCTTAGGGCTTAGGAGCAGCTGGGGCAGCCGGGGGCGCTACGTTCTCTGGATGCAGTTGTTTATCCCATGGAGCCTGACTTTTGATCTGTCCTGTGTAGGCGCCGTATATAATGGTGCCAACCAACATGACCGCCAGGGTGACACGCAGGCCCAGGGCATAGAGCAGACGTTTTTTATTACTGCCCCCAAGATCCTTGACCAAAAAGTTTAAGCCGCCAAATAGGCTGGCTATCAGGGCGATAAGCAGTATAAGCATTAGAGTCTTGAGCATAATGGTCTCGGATTAAAAATAATAGAAAGTGGGATTTAAACATAAATGAACAGTGAGCCACATCTTACCGCGGAAACTTTTTCTTGGCAGCCAAATGCCAAGTTATTGTTCCTCGTGCTGTTAATGATGCCGCTGTTAATCAGCTTGGGCTACTGGCAATTAGATCGCGCTCAAGAAAAGCGTGAGATATTGTCTGAGTTTAAGGCCAATCAGCAATCCCTGCCCGCCGCCTTTGAGCAGCTCGATCTGGGTAAAAATCTACAGTATAAGCAGGTTCAATTTATCGGCGAACTAGATGCATCGCGGCGTGTTTTGCTGGATAATCGCGTGCGCAATGGCCGGCCAGGATATGAGATATTCGAGGCCCTGACTTTAGTTGGCGGCGACTTAAAGGTACTGGTCAACCGTGGGTGGGTGCAGGGATCTTTAGACCGCAATCAGCTACCTGAGATAGAGCCAGTTCCTGGCCAGGTGCTGTTGCGAGGCTCTCTGTATAAAGTATTGCGCGGTGGCCTGCAGTTGGATGACGGGGTTCGAGCTGTCGACAGTTGGCCGGGGCGAGTAGGCTGGATCTCCGCCGAGCGCGCAGCAGAAGTATTCGGAGAAGAGTTTTTCGCCTACCAGTTGCGATTGGATAGCGATTCAATTGGCGCATTAACCACCGGTTGGCCGACAGTGTCGGTACAGCCAGAAAAACATACAGCCTATGCAGTACAGTGGTTTGTTATGGCGTTGGTACTGCTACTACTGACAATAAACGCCAACTCAAATCTGGCGGCATGGTATAAATTTAAAATGGCAAAAATAGAGAGTGACGCTTTATGAGTGACGCGCAGACAAATCAGGGCCCCCGCAACCGCGGCATGAAGATTCAAATCTGGATTATGTTGATCATGGTTGGCGGTGTAATGGTCGCCGGTACATTGATGCAGCCAGAGTCAGAGGAGCAGCGCCAGCAGTTGATGGCCACGTTGGGTACCACCAATCAGGGTCAACTGGTTAAGCCTTCGGTCGATGCCCGTACAGTTTTTCCTGCCAATCCTGATAAAGCGGAAAAGTGGAAGATTGTTGTTGCTGGCGGTGAAAGCTGTGATGCTGGCTGCAATGAAGTGATCTTGGATACCCGCTCAGTACATATTCTAATGGGTAAACTAGTGCGTCGTGCCGAGCGTGTGTATCTCGCCGATACAGCACAGCTCAGTGAACAGGAAAATGCCGATCTGAGTCTCGCCCACCCACACCTGAGCATCCAAACTACAGGCCTGGCCGAGTTTAAAGCGCTGCTGAAGAACACCTCGGCCGACTGGGATATGAGTGACACTCGTTACTTCGTCGTCACACCCAATGCTGAAGTTATTCTCTACTACACCCAAGACAATGACGTGATGGGCCTGTTAGATGATATAAAGCACCTCATAAAATATTCACCAGACCGTTAATTACCAAATCGTCAATCAACAGGCCTTTAATAACGAGACAGTCAATCAATAGGTCTCTGGAGCTGAATCACATGCAAGAAATTGAATTAGAAACAACCGGCGTAAGCTGGCGCGACTATCTAGAGTTGTGCAAGCCGAATGTGGTTGCGCTAATGATTCTGACTTCCCTGATTGGCATGCTCTTAGCCACTGATGGGTTCGTCTCTTTGGACGTGTTGATTCTGGGCAACCTGGGCATTGCTCTTTGCGCCGGTTCAGCCGCTGCGGTCAATCACATTGTCGATCGGAAGATTGATGACACTATGGCGCGCACCCACAACCGTCCTATTGCTCGTGGCCGTATCCGACCCAATGAAGCGATTTTGTTTGCCGCCCTCACAGGCTTGGCTGGCATGGTTATCTTGCTGGTGTTTATCAACCAGATTACAGCTTGGCTAACCCTAGCGTCATCCATTGGCTATGCCTTTGTATACACCATGTATCTAAAGCGTGCGACGCCACAGAATATTGTGATTGGTGGTTTGGCTGGCGCAGCGCCACCGCTGCTGGGTTGGACTGCTGTTACTGGCGAAATACACTATAACGCCCTGTTACTGGTGCTGATTATTTATGCCTGGACACCGCCGCATTTTTGGGCCCTGGCGATTCACCGCAAAGACGATTACGCGAAAGCTAAGATTCCCATGCTGCCGGTAACTCATGGCGAGCAGTACACCAAGATTAATATAGTGCTCTACACCCTGCTGTTGATTGTGATTACAGTGCTGCCGTTTTTAACCGGCATGTTCGGTCTCCTGTATCTTGCCAGTGCTCTGATTTTGGGCGCAGGCTTTTTGTACTGGGCGCTTGTGATGCTCTACGGCGATGTTGACGATTCGGGCATGAAGACCTTCAAATATTCGATTACCTATTTGATGGCGCTGTTCGTGATTATGTTGCTCGATCACTATCTTATAGAGACCACACCGATTATCTAACTGGCTGCTTTTATGCGCCGCTGCTGGCCTTTATTTGCCACAGACTATTATTCGCCACAGGCGTTTTTGGAGAACAGCATCATGAAGCAACAAACAGGCATCAAGCTGACCGTTGTCGTCGTACTCTGCTTTATTGTTTTAGTGATCTTTGGTTTTGCCTGGAAGATGCGTCAACCGGTGCCCATGTCTGCAGAAGACCTGCGAGTTAATGGCGCCATTGAACTGAGCACACCACGCATATTTAGTGACTTTGATCTGATCGATCACAATGGCGAGCCTTTCACCTTGGAAAACTTCAAAGGTGTTTGGAGCATAGTGTTTTTTGGCTTTACCAACTGCCCAGATATCTGCCCCACCACTCTGTCAACGCTGAATGCGATGTACGAAGATCTGGGTGACAGCGAAAAAGAAAACCTGCAGATCGTGATGGTGTCTCTGGATCCCGAGCGCGACACGGTTGAGAAAATGGCTCTCTATGTGCCCTACTTCAACGAAGACTTCATTGGCGTCACAGGCAACCCGTACTCGATCTTGGGGCTCAGTACGCAGCTAACTATTGCCTATACCAAGGTGGATCTAGGCGACGACAATTACACCGTCGACCACAGTACCCAGGTGGTGTTGATCAATCCCAAGGGTCACTACCATGGGTTCTTTAAAGCGCCTCATGGTGAAGTGGCTATGCGCCAGACCTGGCGCTCGATTAAAGACACTTTTGCCCGTTAACTGCGCTGCTTAACCACCAGTGAAAGGGTGAACAGCAATGCGCCACAGACCACCACGGAGGGGCCTGCTGGCGTATCGCTATACCAAGACATCGCAAGGCCCATCACCACCGTTAACATGGCAATCAGGCTCGCCATCACTGCCATCTGCTCTGGCGTAGTACTGACTCGTCGCGCCGTCGCCGCGGGAATAATCAATAGCGCGGTAATCAACAGCACCCCGACAATCTTCATCGCAATGGCAATTACCAGGGCGGTAATCAGCATCAGCGCTGTGCGCACCGCGGAGGTTTTAACCCCCTCAACACTGGCCAGCTCCTCATGGACTGTAATATTGATCAGCGGCTTCCACAGCCATAGCAGTAGCACGACAACAGTTCCCGCCACCCCATAGATCACCCAGAGATCGTTCACAGTTACTGAGAGTAGATCGCCAAATAGCAGCGACATCAGATCCACTCGCACATCCGGCAGCAGTGAAATTAGTACCAGACCAGTTGCCAGGGCCGAGTGGGAGAGAATCCCGAGCAGCGTATCCAGTGACAGAATTCCGCGCTGTTCCAGATAGACCAGTCCCAGAGCGATCAACATGGGTATCGCAGCTACGGTAATACTGATATTGATGCCCAGCAGCACGCCAATGGATACACCGAGTAATGCAGAGTGCGCCAATGTGTCGCCAAAATAGGCCATGCGTCGCCACACCACAAAGCAGCCCAGTGGCCCGGCAACCAGTGCCACGCCCAATCCGGCGAGCAAGGCATAGAGTAGAAAATCAGTCATGGCTGCAGCCCTCCCCATGTTGGTGTTTGCCCTGTTTGTCTAGGACCTCACCGTGAATGCTGTGTTGGTGATCGTGCTGATGGGCATAAATCGCTGTGGTCTGGCCAAAGATGTCGATATAAGCCTGATCTTGGGTGACCTGCTCGGGATTGCCCTGACAGCAGATATGCTGATTCAGGCAGATCACGTGGTCGGTTGCCGACATCACCAGATGCAGGTCATGTGAGACCATCAAAACCCCGCAGTTGAGCGACTTGCTGAGGTCGGCGATCATTGAGTAGAGGGCATTTTGTCCCGTGACATCAACCCCCTGAACTGGCTCGTCGAGAACCAGAAAGTTGGGCTGGCGCACAATTGCCCGGGCCAACAGCGCCCGCTGCATCTCGCCCCCCGAGAGAGTTTGCACTGGGGCTTCGGCCAAGTGACCTATTCCTACCTTCTCAAGAGCGGCATGACAGGCGCTGTGAGAAGTGTTGGCCAGCTGCAAAAATCTGCAGGTCGAGATTGGCAGGGTCGGATCTATAGTGATCTTCTGGGGCATATAGCCAATCTTGAGGTCGGCTGAAGGCTGCACCGAACCACTGTCTGGCTTCAGCAGGCCGAGAATAATTCTTACCAGAGTGGATTTGCCGGCGCCGTTGGGGCCAATCAATGTGGTAATCTCCCCGCGCATCAGCTGCATAGAGATATTCTCCAGCACTGGGCGCGAGCCAAATGACTTACTGATCTGCTCGAGTCGAATAAGCGGTTTCTTCATGGTGAATTCTCTGGGCTTGCGGGGCCGGTTTGAGCTGCGGACAGGCTGCAGTTAGGGCATAGGCCAAAAAGCTCCAAGGCCTGTGACTGTAAGGTAAAATTAGCCTTATCGCTGGCTTTTTGCAGCAGTTCATTAAGACTGTTGTGGGCCACTTCGGCGGCACTGCCACATTCAGTGCAGATCATAAATAGATTGCTGTGGTCACTGCCGGGAAAAGGGCAGCCGATATAGGCATTGAGTGAGGCTATACGGTGTATCAGCCCTAGGCCGAGAAGAAATTCAATGGCCCGGTATATGGTCGGAGGGGCTATGGATTTACCTGATAGTATAGCCAGCTGGTCCTGTAGCTGATAAGCGCCGAGCGGTTGATGGCTCTGCCAGAGCAGTTGCAGCACCGATTTTCTGGTTGGCGTGAGTCGCGCCTTACTGGCGGCGCAGAGTTCTTCGGCACGGCTCAGTGCGGCATTGATGCAGCGGCCGTGGTCATGGGGCTGATGAACTAATCGAGAATTGGTCAACATAGGGCTCTGTGCCTGGTTAATCAGTGTTTATTAAATTTAATGCAATGTTATAATATAACACTAATATTTTTTTATACAGTTTTCGATGCTTTGGGGCATTACTGCTAATGATTAAAACGACATATTTCACTAAAGTGATACATTGTAACAGTTTGTTGAGAATTGTTATCTTCTTGAGTGCGCTAACGGCTCAGTTAGTCTTGGCCGCCCCCGAAAGAACAAAGCCATTGCCCGCCAAACCCTTCATCATCACAACCATTAAGCCACTGGCAATTATTGCCCAATCCGCTGTCGGCGATCATGCTCAGGTTGAGTATCTACAATCGGCGGTGCAGTCAGCCCACGAAGTATCTCTGCCGGTTTCGGCCATGCGTAAAATTGATCAGGCAGACTTGATTGTTTGGATCGGCGAGATGTTTGAATCTCGAGTGGCCAAGCCCATGGCCTTACTGTCCGAGGGTAAGCGAATTACGGTGATGCAGTTGCCGCTGATTGCGCCTGGGCGTGCTGAGGCGCAGGAGGAGGCCGGTGGCGAACCTGATCATTCTCATAGCCATGATCACAGTGCACTAAGAGCAGATCCCCATGTTTGGTTAAACCCCGAAAACGCCAATCTAATCGCTGCCGAGATTCAGCGCCGCCTCGCGCTTCCTGTAAAAGAGATTATCAGCGCCGCGCAAGTCGCTGACCTGGCTGCAGAGTTGACACCCCTTAGGGATAAGCAGTTTCTAGTTCATCACGATGCTCTAGATCACTTCACAAGTACCTTTAAACTGCAGCCCGGGCTTTCAATCCGCGATGCCAGTGGTGCCAGTCAGGGTGTGAGAAGTCAGTATCGCCTGCGTCGGCAAGCCATAGCCTCCGCCGCTAGCTGCATTTTTATTGAACCCCAATACGCAGACCGGGATGCTCAAGTAATCGCCCAAGAATTGTCTCTGCCCGTGGCTCTGATTGATATTCAGGGTCTAGATCAAGCTCTGGTTGGGAATGGCTATGCTAGCTTTATGCAGAGTCTGACGACGCAGTTTAAGAGCTGCTTTAACGGCTGATTAAGCGTCTTCCTGA
>Ga0307488_10000159_pt1 | contig 50451 bp, 79 predicted proteins | sample SB02metaG_FD_202248 | JGI IMG/M metagenome (GOLD analysis project Ga0307488, IMG submission 202248) | Sea-ice brine microbial communities from Beaufort Sea near Barrow, Alaska, United States - SB 0.2 | ecosystem: Environmental > Aquatic > Marine > Coastal | place: USA: Alaska | collected... | reverse complement strand
ATTGGGAGTTTCTATATTCTACACGGATTTCTTTCTTCAATCCGCTTTCGTGTTGGTCACGCTTTACAAACTCTGGAATAAATGCAACCCGTCCTAGATTGTTTACAGGTACAGTATCTTGTACTACGGCCCCAATCATATCTTTCTTAAAGTCGTCTAAGTCGCCTAGCCCAAGCATTACGTATCGACGCATCCACTTTTGGATTTCGGCTACTTGAACATAGTCTTCTTCTGTTGGCACAGGACGTACATAGTCCGTAGGCAAATAAGATGGATCACCGTGATATGCAAACTTTACAATCTCTTTGTTAGCAAATTGTGTTTTATTTTCTACTTCAGAAAAGCGTCTAGTGTCTTTTATATAAGCACCGTTAATACGCTGTGCCGCAACTGCCATAGCAAGTGCTTCTTGTGTAGGAACTGTTTTCAACGGAACTCTACCTTTCGTCTCGTGACGTAATTCAAACGTAATTTCATCTTGTTTAAACTTCGATACCATTGTGTGCCTCTATCCGTTTGCCTAATTATATATATTATACAACAGAACTACAAAAATGTCAACCTGTTTTAGTTTCTTTGAGCATTTTAATAATATTCTCGTATCGTTGTATGTCTTCGTGTGTTGCATTGTTCTTTAAGGTATTACATTTGTTGCAAATAATCCACAGATTCTCAATATCATTTGTTCCGCCTAACGAACGAGGAATCTTATGATCAGTACTAGGTGTATTAATGTCTGCTTTGTTAGTGTTGTTTTTACCTAATCCGTAGTCCAAAGTACTACCGCAACAACTACAATGTATTTCACAAAGGTTCAGATATGTATTGTAATCTACTCCCCACTTTTGAGAATTCTTATGAGCCCAAACGACCCTAAGGTCGCCTGTTGCACATACTTTACGATATAACTCTCGGGTATGATAAGTGTCTTTATTATACTTAGGGTACAACATTAGTAGTCACCATCGCAGGCATATTAATAATAAACGGAGAGTTAACTAATGTTTTGCTTGTTGCGTTTTCGTATACATTAATAATACCGCTTGCTATCTTTTCTTTGACACCCATACCTTTATAGTTTGTAGGATATGTTATTGCAAACTCATCTTTAATATCTAGTTGCAGTCTGTCTGCACTTTGGAAGAAAGCTGCACATTCAGCAAATACATCGTCAAACAACTCGTCAGTAAATACTCCTGCTTGTTCCATTAGAAATTTAACTTTAAGAAAGCCCATCATAGTTGCAGTTTTGATTTGTTCATTTGGCCAGTACAAACGATACTTAACAAGTACTTTGTATAATGCTTCTAGGCCGTAGTCTTGTTCTGCAATGTACAAGTCTGTAATGTGTGTAATTGCACCTGGACGTTTAATTTTGTAGCCCATTTCACAATCTGCTTTGCGTACAGTTGCTTCAATTGCAATTGGAAGTTTATGTCCCATTTGGACTTGTTGATCGTGAATAAAATATCTTGCCATTGGCATAGAGTCTGTATTCAGTGCCAGCAACATTTCGGATTCTACATTTGGATCGTCACTTTCATAGTAGAAGATAGGAATACGTTTTCCAGGAAATTTAAGGATATAACAAACGCCGTGCTGTTGTCCGTCTGCTATGTAAAAGTGTCCATTACTATCTTTTCTTGCTTGTAGTGGAGTTATTACATACGTTTTCCATTTTTTATCTAGTTTTTTAACTTGTGATGGTTCTGGATAACGTTGGCGTACATAGTTAATAAATGCAAAGTCTGGTTCTACCCAATCAAATTTCATCATTGCTTCGGGGTCATCGTTACAAGGCTTTACTTTGCCTGTACGTTGTTCAACTAAACGTGCAACTTTTTTGATGTTTACAGTGCGATCTTTGCGTCCGGCGGACGGATCGAATGGTGCTAGTGATAGCTTATTCTTTGACATTATTACTCTCCGAGTCTCTGTCTATATTTTAATATAAGCATTATTGCTTATACTATTATTATAGCATCTATACGGTAGATGTCAAGTATTATTTAATCTAAAACTAGTGTAAATCCTGGTAGATTATTGCCCGGTATGTGGCTAGGTGCGTGATATTGGAAAGCATAATTTAATTGGTCGAATCTAGTTTGCTTTATGGTTATTTTGCCAGCCATTGTTATATCAATTTTTGCAAGACTTGCATTTACTTTACCAAGTATTTGCTTAATTAATGCACCGTATTTTTCTGTCTTTTCTAATTTTCTAGCATCTGCTAGGAAACTAGTGCCCAAAACATATACAAGTATATTGGCTCCAGCTTTACCTTGATTGGCATCCCAACTTGGTTTCCCTGCTTGCTTAGACTTTGGTTTCTTATCAGTTAGTCCCATATAAAATTGATAGTCTGCAGGAAGTCCGTTTGGTCTATCTTTATCTTTAATTTTATAATTTCCTGCTGTACTTACAGGATAGATGGTTTTAAGGAAACTTTTGTAACTATCAAAGTTTTTACTATATTCTATTAAGTCTGCGTAAGAAAAGTCTTTCTTGCCGGTTACTTGTTCTAACTTTTGGTGTTCGGGAGTATTTACTGCTTGACTGGCAGCAATAATTTTATCAATATTTGTTCCATCAGTATCTACAAAAGTTCTAAAAAATTTATGTATATCTTGTTCTTCTTGCGAAAGAACAACTTCACCGTTTTTTAGTCCTGCTTGAAAAGAATCCATATAACTCTTAATAGCTTTAAAACTTGTTCCGCTTCCACTAGCACTTTTTACACTATATGGACGTCCGTTGATCTCAACATCTGCTAACATTGCATTGCCTGCAGGAAATACAATATCATCCTGATCGTCTGATAGCAGTAATGGAGTTAGAATCTCACCAAAATCAATTCCTGTTATTCGAACAGTGTCTGGATTTAGTTGCTCCATTATCTCAGGATCAACAGCAGGTTTCTTACCAATAGCAACGTCAACAAGTTCTAGCAGGAATTGCTGTAATAACTTGTCTTCTACTGCGTTAGGAATATTTTTTTGTAGTGCTGATACTAGAGTAGACTTTTTATATACTTCACTGCCTAATCCAAGTTTTGCTGGAATAAGTTGCTTTTGAGAAACTTTAGTATCGCCTACTAACTTACTTAGTGCATATATAGTTTGTCCAGCAAGTTCTTCAACTTCATATCCCTTAGGGAATGTAATTGCAAATTCATCTGTATACTTGCTTGATAGACTTGGTACGTTATCATAATGCAAATCAACTTTCATTTGCCTAACAACATTTTCAATGTCTTTAAGACTGTTCTGAATTCTAATATGCGTAACATTCGTCACTTTTGATTTTTGGTGATTCCCTGCGTTAAGTCCTTTCGAAAGGAGGTGAGCCTGGGCAGCTTTATAAAGTGCTATTTCTGTTTTTCTAGGTGTTACCATTTCTATATATCTCATACTGTATTTATTATACCTGCGCCCAACTGTAATTTCCTAGGTCGTTTGCTTCACACCAGCGTACAAACAGTCCAACCTCGCGGCCGTGTGCTTCTATCTCCCAAGGAAGATCCCAGTAGCTTACTTTTTTAGGATTATATGTTTTACCATACCAAGTATCATTTGCAGGGTGCAGTTCTCTTCGAGCAAATTGTTTAACGTGTACCATTTCGTGTGCTACAGTTTCTAGCAATTTGCGAAGTGGTTGTGTCTTATCAATTTCTAATTCAAACTCGCGATTATTGTCAAGCTCTAGACAATAGCCCATAGCACCCTTAGGCTTTTTCAATGTTATAGTAACTTCAAGGGTACGCATACGTGGCATAAGTGTCTCAACACAGAACTCAGCAATGCTTTGTACACGTTTACGCTGATATTCTTTGCCGCCAGTGACTTCAATAAACATATATTACCCTTATTTGTTTAAGTTATATATATATTATACAATCAGAGTACTAGAATGTCAAGTATAATGATGTTAATTTCGGTAAGTTATTCGTCCTTTGGACAGATCGTATGGGCTTATTTCTACTTTTACTCGGTCGCTGTGTACTAATCTTATTCTGTATTGGCGCATCTTGCCACCAGTGTATGCAGTTATCATATGTCCATTATCGAGTTCAACCTTAAACATTTGGTTAGGTAAAACATCTATAATAGACCCTTCGAACTCTAAAAGTCCTTTGTCAGGTGCTGTATTAGTCCCCTGTTTCTTCTTTTTCATTTGTCTCCTTTTTGTCTACTTTTTCAAAGATTATAGTGCCTTGATCTCCATACGAAATTTTGATAGTGTCACCTTCTTTAAGACCTACTTTCTCCATTATTTCTGGAGGTATTGTCATATTCATATTTTTTGGATCATCGGGGATGTCTTCAAAAATATCTTCTACTTTATATATAAATGCTTTTTGTTCTTCGCTCATTTGGGTGTTCCTCTTTGTGATAAATATTTATATGAAGGATGCTTACTACTCGGCCTTCTATGATGTTGTGAAGAATACACAATCTTCAACTGGTTACGACTTGCCGCATCATATTGAAGCGTACATTGTAATGTTATTAACTGACTTCGTTGATCGCGATGACATTCCACCTGACTTAACATTTACTGAGATGTTCCTTACAATTAAATCTAGTCATCAAGCAAAAGAACTTGGTGATACTTGTTTGTTTGTAAGCGGAGTATTTCCTGAGTATAAAAAACGTAGTGGTATCAATCTTAAATTTTATCAAGATATTGGCTCGTCTTCGTATGACATAGCAAGCACAATGAATGATGAATTATTTCCTGTGCTTGCTAAACATTTTGTGTTTTTAAGTAGTTTTATACAAACCACCGTACACTCATCTAAAGATATAAAATCCATACTGCTTAATTAGAGTTGTTCCCACACCCAAGCATAGTATCCTTTGCCATTAGTATCACCGCCGCCTTCGTTGTCAATTTCTTCACCATCGTATGTAAATCCCCATACTAAGTCATTACCGGCAGCGTCTTCATCAACAATTACTTTTAATTTTGTTTCATCAAACAATCCTGGAGTTTCTAGACAGGCTTCAAAGAATGTACCCTTTTCTGCTGAATGGAATTGAAATACTTGGTCGCCTTTGTCCATTGATTCCCAAGTTCGTGCATCGCCGTTATAATCAGTTGTTTCTGATAAACCAATTTGTGATTCAATTTCCCAATCTGTAGCATCTCCGATACGTTGTACAAAATCGTTAATGCCTTCGCCATCGATTATATCTTTAAGATATTTAGAATCATACTCCGCACCGTCTACTTTTTCAATAGTCATATATGCGCTATTACATTCTACGTTGTTATTGTGGAATTTCTCACCCGCTGCTTCGTACCAAGGAGATCCAGTTGCTTCTGGCTCCTTAGGGTCGTGTAAGAATAATGCGTGTTGAGGTATATCTTCTGCAAAAATATTATCAAACTCAATGTCTGATTTACCACTGGTGATTTCATCAGCAGTCCATTCTTCACTACCGATACAATATTGTACTAAGTCACCATCGCCGTGTTCGCCAGTAACCTCAGCCCACCATTCTCTTGCTTCTTTTGATATCGTTACAAACACAGTCTCGCCACCGTAGCCATTTACTGTAATTCTGTAGTAATGCGGGCCTTTAAGTTCTTCTACTAGTTCTTTTCTTTCTTCCGATGTTGCCATAATTATATCTCCATATCAGCAGCAACAATATACCGCCAATCGTTGCTTTCAAGTATGCCAGGTCGATGCCAAGTCTTACCTGGAAATATCAACCAATGTCCTTGCTTTGCAGGAACATAAGTTGTATCACCTTCTGGCGTTGTGTGTGCAAGCTCAGTACCACTTGTATCTAAGTTTGCGTTTTCAGGAAGTTTAATATAATAAACTCCACTAAGAACAATATTGGCATCACGTATATGTTGATGCCAATAGTTGTCTCTATCTTCTTGTGTTTCTAAATTAGTTTTATATCCCCAACTCTTAATAGTTTTTATTTGGCGTTCTTGTTTCATAAAAGCAAAACAACTCCAAATAAAGCTCATTTTTAAATTGTTCCAGTGTTCATTGGGCAATCCAAAAACATTAATATTAGTTTGATAGGGAGGGCTATTGGTCCAGTAACTTCCATTGTCAATTACGTGATCAATATCTGTACGCAAATGCTGCCTAGCATCTGCGCCAATAAGATTATCCCAATTATAAAACTCGTATTCAGTCAATTGATATTTCGTCCGTGTCTAAGTAGTCCATCATATTTTCGGGTGTTGTTTGACCGTACGGATCTGAGTCACTACCATCATTGTTAATCCCAGGCTCCTGCCACCATTGTTCTACAATACCGTCATTAATAACGCACATATAACGCCAGCTACGCATTCCGAAGCCTACGTGATTCTTACCAACCAGCATACCCATAAAGCGAGTAAAGTTGCCTGATCCATCTGGAATAACTTTTACATTTTTAATATCTAATACTTCTGCCCAAGCGTTCATAACAAATGTATCATTTACTGAACAACAGTAGATCTCATCAATGCCCATTGTTTTAATTGCTTTGTAATGTGTTTCAAAGCCTGGAAGTTGTGTTGACGAACACGTTGGAGTAAAAGCGCCTGGTAGACTAAACAATACTACACGCTTACCTTTAAAGTATTCATCTGTTGAAACTGTAGCCCAAGTACCTTCGTCAAAACTACAACCTTGTTCTAAAACAGAGTCGCCTGATCTAACTCGAAATGTTGTACTTGGAATCTTAAAACCTTCAATCATAGTATCTCCTTAATAGTTTGACTATTAGTTAATTATACTAGATATTTAGAAGTTTGTCAACCTTTTTATATAGGAGAATCTCTACGAATGCCCAATGCATTATTAGAACGATATGCTTGTATGCTTACACGACTTGATTGGTTTCCTCCTAGTATAAGATAGTATTCAACTTTGTTAATTATTTGAGTTTTTAAATAGAATCCTACGTGTCCTTGCCATCCTTGATCGCCTCTTGGAAATACTACAATGTCACCGGGTTGAATATTTTCTTTTGTTATACTATCTCCCCAATCTAAGAACGCTCTTGCTGTAAGTGGGTACTTGTGACTGTTGTTGCTCACAATGTTGCTTTCTTCAAGTACAGCATTAATAAAGGCAGCACACCATTCCGTACGCACAGGATCTACATCTAGTAGTTCTTTAAGTTCTGCTCTATCTGTGCGTTCGTGCATTCCGTTGTACTGTACTGCTAGATAAACAGGATTGATTGGACCTAGATTAATAAGTTTTCTAGGTTCTGTAATGTTTTCTATAGTGTGTCCAGTTGACGTACAAGCCGCCATTAAAACTATTATAGTAGTGCCTAACCAATGTTTCATAGATATTCCCTTCGGTGGAGTATTTATGGAGTTAAGATTTAAAGTTAACTGAGTATAAATACTAGTAATTAAAGCGTGAGGGCGCTTTTTACTTATTAGAGGGTATCTATGGATTTTTTAACATTAGCAAGCGAAGTAGGGTTCCCAATTGCAGGAGCATTAGCTGCTGGCTATTTTGTATTTTTAACACTTAGTTTTATTTTAGCAGGTGTTACTGATAGTGTTAATACACTTAAAGGTATTATCGGTTCGTTAGATAACCGTGTACAAACAATGAACAACGACTTAGTTAAGATAGATGCACTAATGAGTTACGCTCTTGGTGTAAAGCCTAATGTAGACAGAATAGCTGCTAACGAAGGCAAGGACGATGCAAGGAGAGACTGATGTCAGATATAGATATTAACCAAACAGTAGAGTCATCCGAAGATGGTTGCATTACTGAATGCTTCGCCGAAACAGACAGAGTTGGTGTAGAGTTTACTGACGCCGGAGTAGTTAAAACTATTACAATAGAAGATGATGTTGCCGGTATGGGCGATGTACAGGCAGGCATAGAATTTATCTATAATATGCGAGAACATATGGTAGATGTTACAATAGCCACAGCATACCTATTAGTAGTGTATGCAATTTATTTGTGGATTAAAAGGACACTAAAATAATGGAAATGAATATAGCTGATATGATCAAAGACTTTGGCTTTCCAGTCATTGCTGCTTTTGGTATGGGCTATTTTATATTCTTTATCTGGAAGTGGGTAACTGAAACCATTGATCCTGTTATTGGTGCTAGTATGGGTACACTTATTAAACTTGTTGATCGTGTACGTATGTTGGACAACGATATGATTCGATTAAACACTAAACTTAGTATGGTACTAGAACATCAAGGCAAACTAGACAAAAAACGTAAAGCTGAACTAGAAGAGATTGTAGCCAAGTACCAAAGTCAAAACCAAACATTTAATTCAACCGGCAAGCCAGACCAACAAAGGAGTACCAGTGCAGGAAAAAAGTAGTATCTGCAGCAAAGAGCAACGGAGGTCCGCCTTGGATAAAGTTGCTAATGTTTTATGGAAGCACTGTGATGTTTATTGTGCTATTATCATTAGTATTTTAATAGTAGAATTAATTAATATAGTGTTCATCATTTCGACGTGGCAATAAACACGCCATTCCAGTCCTTAGGCAAGTCCTGTGTTAGCATATACTCACAGCGTTCAATCCACATATCATAATACCCTTCCATCTTACTTTCAAACTGTGGCTTTAACTTAGTACACATTTCGATTGCTTCTTGGAATCTTTGTTGTTGATACATTTTGTGCATATCTTCGTGTCTACGCTTACTTGCTTTGTAATGCGGTTTAACATCATCTAGCACTGTGTAGATACTAATACCAACTGTTTTGCCTTTAACAGCCAAGTCGTCTATTTTTAAGAAGAAGAACTCTTTCTTACACTGTTCTACAGTTGCTCCGCCTACTAAGAGGACGCATCCGTATTCTTTGCATTTGCTTTCAATTCTTGCGGCTGTGCTGACGGCGTCTCCAAGGATGTCATAACTGTGTCTAGCAGTTGATCCCATCTCCCCAATGTAACCCAGTCCACTGTTAATTCCCGCGCCCATTCCAACAGGTGGTCGTCCTTGGGGTAAGATGATCTCTTCATTAAATTTCTCCACTGCTTTAAGCATATCTAATCCGCACTGTACTGCTGTGCGCGGATGTTGTACATCGTCTATGGGTGCATTGTGTATGTGCATACTTGCATCACCTATGTACTTAATAATCATTCCATCTGCATCTAACACAGGCTCGGTGATAGCATCCATATACCCGTTCATAATAGTTGTTAAGCCTTTAACGTCATCGCCGAAACTTTCGCCTAATGGAGTAAAGCCTCGCAAGTCTGAGAACACAATACTAACTTCTTTCTTCTGACCGTCTTTGATTAGACTTGGATTTTCTTGTAACATCTTAACAACAGTAGGAGATGCATATCCTGCAAACTGTTTCTTAATTGCTTGCTTCTCTAAGAACTCACGCACAAACTTAATACCATACACTTGTAATGCAATTAGCACAAATGTAATAACTGGTGCTGTAACGTCTAGTAACAGCTTGTCTGTTGCGTATGCATACATTGAATAAGGAACTACGCTACCTACCAATACAACCGTTGTAGCAAGCCCTACAAGCATCCAACGACTTAATACAATTAGTAGCAAGCCTCCTATCACAAGTGCTAGTAGCTCTGCTTGTGTTGCCCATTGAGGGCGTTGTATATTTGTACCGGCAAACATAGTTCCTAGTACTGCTGCTTGCGTTGTGCCTGCAAACTGTGCGCCCATTGCTGTTGGTACAGGATTAGCAATACCTGCTGCTGTTACATCTACAATAACAACAGCGCCTTCAAGGTCATCTGGTAAGTTAGTTATGCTTGCGCTCTTGTTGCGCTGACTCCAGTCTATCCATACTCTGCCTTGTGCATCTGTGGGAATAATACCAAACTGTGGTATACGCATTTTGTCTATGCCAATTGGACTTAGTTTGATTTGAAAGCTAGGATCGCCTGCTATAACACGTAATGTTTCTAGTGCTAGACTTGGATACAATACTCCGTCTACAACAGCAACCGTAGGCATACGGCGCACTACACCATCTATCTCTGGTTCTGTGCTTACAATTCCTGCGCCTACTGAGTTGTTTTCTAGTATAGGTATGTTTGCAATTATACCGCCATAAGGCAGTATAGTGTCCAAGTAGTCTGAGTTGATTATTGCGGCACCTGGATTGATAGGTTGGTTCTTTGTTTTGTCACTAGGACGACTAGCAAGGATAACTGGCAATGCTAACATAGTTTCAGATAGTTCAACATCACCTCCAAAGCGATCTGGCTCAGGCATCATTACATTCCATACAACTAAGCCTGCGCCTCTGTTATATAAGTCTTTGATAATGTCGCTGTATATGTTGCGTGGAAATGGATACTGTCCGTACAGTTCTAGTGCTGCTTCGTCTATCTCTGCAACATAGATATTATTCTCTACTGGTTCTTGACTAATAATTAATTGATCAAAGTAGTTTAGTTTGATACTTTGTATAAAGTTAGTCGGTGTTGCAAACACGTAAACTAATGCTGCTAAGGTTAATAATGCCCACCAAGGGCTTAGTAATCTTTTCATCTTTTAAATCCTTTAATAGTGCCGAATTGGTCGTTGCTTGTAATCCGGGTTCTTTGTTATTCCGTCGTAGGTCACTACTGGACAATATGGTTCTTGAGCGTTGTTACGAGTTTTTAGATGATGATGTACTAACAGTGATTCCGACTCTTGTAGTTTCTTCTCAATAACATTGCGCTGCTCCATAACAGTATTTATTGCTATTGCTGGACGATAGTTAAATTACAGCCGCCGATAGCCATACAAGTTCCGCTTACACTGCTGCCATCACTCATTGCGTGTGGTAGTGTATATGTTTGATCAGTTGCGCCTTTTTGTGTTAGGTCAAAGTTCCAAGGTTGTGTGCCGTCAAGCGCCACTCTAGCAGAATGATTACCAGCACCATTTTGAAATATACTAGCAGTGTGATCATCGCCGGTAATTTCTAAGTCTACAAACTTATCACCAAGACCGTGTTGCCTTATATCAACAGTATTACTATCTCCTGTTATAGTAACTATGGCTGCTTTATTGCCAGTGCCGTCGACGGCTCTGCCTTTTTGTAATATATCAACATCATTGCTGTCGCCAATTATAGTAGCCTCGATGTATCCGTGCGAGCCTGGAGCTACATCCTGTTCAGAATCAAATGAATTAAGATTACCGCTAATCATTAAGTTTAAATAACTTACGCCTCCAGCTTGTATAATGTTTACTAGATTTTCATCACCGACTATGGTTGCTTCAACTGTATCACCTTGCCCTGAGTTGTATGCAGCTAATGCAGCATCTACTCTAGATTGCTGCGCTGTTGTTAGTGCGGTGCTCCCGTACACAGGAGTGGGTGTTGCTGCTGCTGGTGCTTCAAAACTGTACCAAGCTCCCGATACTGGATAAGCAACATTGCCATCGCTATCCTCTGTATATAAGAATAAGTAGTCATTGTGCTCATTGCCGCCAACACCACCGACGTATAACACATCTCCTACTGTACAGCTTCCTGATGTGCAAGTAGCAGTCCATCCAATAATTGAATTGCCTAAAGCTGATAAGTCTGCGTATGTTGCTGTATCATTTCCTTGGTATACAAAGATATAGTCACTACCTTGTCCACTTACATTCATTACAGGAGTACCAGTGTCAGCCATTGCGCTTGTAGCAAAGCATAGTATTACTAAGGCACTAGTTAGACTGCGTGATATTAATGATAACATCTGTACCTCCATCGTTGATCATAAGCGGTGCTTCAATTCCGTCCATAGTTATATTTACATAGCCGTATACAAAGCGTTCCATCCTTATTTGTGTAACGTGCGGCGGACGTTCAGCAAATAAGAATATACCTTCTTCATTATAGCTGTACTGTATGTAGCTTTTAAACTGATGTATGTTTGGCAACACAGGATCTATAGCTAGTTCATCGTCGGCTAACATATTAGTTAGGTCTAGAATATTATCAAGGAACTCAAAGTCTAAAAAGTCAATGTCAAGCTCGCCGTATGCTAACTCGTCTTCTAGATATTCTGTAATTAAGTCTTCAAATATAAATGCATCATCTTCTAAAAAACTAGCTTCGTCTGCTTGATCTATATATGCCATACCACCAGGTAGTTCTTTAGGTGGGCTAATAATTAACATATTGTCAATGTTCTGTTCTAGTATATCAAGTATTTTTGGTTTCGTAGGTTTTGCATCTTTACTAGTAACAACAGTTGCTTGAAATGCTTGGGTTAGTAAAACTATGCCGACGTCTGTACTAACTTCAATTTCTCCTGTGAAGCACGTTGTTGGAGTAGGACAACTAGGCAATAGGATAACAAGACTGCGTCCTATCTCGTCCACTGTCATAGTAAAGTCTGTACCACGTACTGCGATAGTTGCTGTGGGAGTTCTTAGTCTAACGTTTTCTCTACTGTTCCTAGCAATAGCACCTGATGCATACCGTACCGTGCCCATTGCAACATTCATTGCTAGTTTACCTGTGCCACTGGTAGCATCATATACAAAGTCATCAATGACTAGTTTACTTTGTCGTGTTATTGATACCTTAGTATTGTCATCAAATGTAAGTTCTAGTTTAGCTTTTGAAGTTGTAATAGCATCATTCATATTGATACCTACGCCTTCATTAGTTACAATGGTATCTTTATCTCTTGAGATGCTGCCGTCTTGACCAATTTGTTTTGTAATTTCGCCTACTTTTGCAAACACGGATAGGGGTACTAATAAAAGTACCCCTAGTGTGAACGCTAGTAGTTTAGTTTTGTGTGATGTTAACGGCATTGGAATCACCATCAACGTTAAGTGTCACTACAGGCACGCCTGACCCTGTTTGTGATAAGTTAACAACATTCAAGTCACTAACAGTGTTAGCACCAAGTGTAATGTTGTTTACAGCACTAGCTGAATCTGCACCAACTGCTACTTTGTTACTGTCGCCTGTAATAGCTAGGTTAGTAGTTGTTGAGTTAGCAGATAGTTCAGTTGCACAAGATGCACTTGATACTGCTGTTGCATTTGTAGCTAACGAACCACATAGTGTTACTTCGTTGCTGTCACCTGTGACTGTTGTTGTTAATGTAGTATCTGTTGCTGCACTAATATCAACGTCTAATATGTTAGTTCCACCAGTTGCAGTGTAGTCGATAGTAGTACCACTTGCACCTACTGCTGTTTCAATATCAGCTGTGTTATTTGATCCTGTTTGTACAAGATCGATATTACTATTGTCACCAATAATAGTACTTGCTGTACCACTACTACCAACAGTGTTGCCCGATCCTGTCTGGGTGATGTCAATCGTAGTTGTAGAACCTGCCTGATCGATGTAGACATCACTGGCTATTGTTGCCGTTGTCCACAGCAGCCCAACCAGGAATGGTAATACCATTCTATTTAATTTTGACATATATTTTGCCCCCTTGTTTGCATAGTAATCCCTTTACTACTATACGTTGTATTTACCTACCTTGGTGTAAATAATTTTACACCTACTTAATTCCTCAATTATTTATTCAAGTTCTTCATCTTTAAACTTCCAAAGGTTACGTTTTTCGCCTTCTTTTATTAATTCAACAACTGATTGTTCAATTGCTACTCTTACTGCATAGTTTACTGGCTCGTTAATAGTGTGTCCTGCTTCTGCTTCAAAACTTTCTGTGCCCATATCAAAGAACTTAAACACTGTCATACTACTGCCTGAACTAATAATTGTTTTAGTAGTACTTACGCTTAACAACACTTCGCCTGTTTGTGTACTAGTCATACGCATAGTTACTGTAACAATGTCCTGTCGATATTGTGTGCTAGGCCCTATACCTAAATATCTAACACCAGCACCGCCAGTTAGTACATTGGAATCATACCCTATGATCCCGCCCTCTATTATTACACCAGCAAACAACATAGGTTTTAACTGTCTTTCATCTCCTACGCTTTCTCTTGCTTGGCGGATAATCTGACGTTCTTTTGTTAAATTATCTAAGCCCACACGCTCTACTACTTGAAACCATTGCCCTTTGCCAACTTCTTGCAGTGCCTTAATTAACCACACTTCTGAACCTTGTGTAACGGCTGTACTAATGTTGGCCATCTTATCACTAGGCTTACGTTGTCCTGTCTTGTCTGTAAATCCGTATACTGCTGCTACTAGTTTGCCAGTTAATGGCGCTGGCAAGTTATGAAACTCTGTATTTGTGTTCCTTACTAAAACAGGCATTTCTGGCTCAGGTATGTTAACCACACTTGCGCAACCACTGAGCGTTAGTATTGCTGCCATTACTAATATAGCAAATTTCATTAAAATGCAAACTCCCCAACTGGTACGTCGAATTCTGCTACAACATTGCCATTACTATCTAGAATTTTTACATATATTCTATTGTTCTCTCTCTTCCAACTTACTGTGTCACCAAAAGGTGTTTCACTAGTGTACCATTCGTTATCTATAATAGTAGCACCTTCACCAAACATACTATCTGCAATCTGCTTTGACAGAGTTGCATAGATGCGTGACTCTAAGTTGTTCTTAAATTTGTATGCGTTAGTCGACTTTAGGTCTCGTTCTGCTTTGTCAAGATCAGCCTGCTTGTCGTCTTTAATCTTTTGCTTACGATTAGCTTCTAGCTGTTCAATTGTTAAAATATGACTACTATATCCAATGCCACTAAAGGCAGGACTTTTAAAGTCAAACGTCAAATCGCTTGCACTTACGGATGTCGCTGTAATAAATACGATTATGCTAAACAAAAATCTCATAAAATGCTCCTTTTTAAGTGATATTCTTAATTGAGTATCGCCCATATGTATTTAACAGATTTTTATCAAAAATAGAAGACAGAGGAAATTAAAATGTTTAAGCGAGAAACTGATAAAGAAAAAAACCAAAGAGTGGCAGAACAAGCCTATTTTTTTAATATGTTTGATACTATGTGGGGAGAAATATTGCCCGAAGAAACACAATACAGTTTAGCTCAAGAACTAGAAACTTTAGAACGTGAACGGATTATAAATGCACTAGCATTAGCAAGTGGTAATCAAACAAAAGCAGCGCAATCCTTAGATGTAGGACGCACTGCACTAATTGCTAAAATGAAAAAATATAAATTATCTTATTAGTTTTTATTTTTTGCCAATAGCAAAGGCCATCTTGCCACCAACACGCGAACTATAATAGTTCTTGCCACCTTCAAGTAATACTCTGCCTGAGAACGTTGGTGGATAAACTGCTTTAAATTCACCTAGTACAGCATCGTCGCCTCTTTTACCCATCTTAGTATATAATTGAATAATGTCTGATTGATTTAGTAGCGCAATAGCACCTTTACTAAAGTTGTCATCTGCATTTACTAATTTAGCACAAGTTTTACTTGCTGCACTTAGTAATGCATATCCTGTATTAAATCCTTTAGTTTCTAGTTTAAATGCAAACGGTTCGGCAATCTTTTGTGCTTGTGGTGACATATCGTTTAAATCTGTCTTACCTTCTTTGATATATTTTTTAATTTCTGCACCTAGTGTATCGTCGATGCCTTCAATGCCTAACATTTTACCTACTTCAATAGGACCTTCATACTGACTATTTCCAGCAATAACACCTACTAGTTTTGCAGCAAACTCTGCTACTCCACCTTTTTCAACAATGTCATTACCGTTCTTACGTGCTTTAAGAACAGCATCGTGTAAATTCTTTGAACTTGCGGCAGCACCTTGTCCACCTTTTGAACTGATACCAATTTGTGCGCCGTTGGGTGCAATCATAAAACTATCACACAGGGCAGCATTCATACTCATTGGCCACATAACTCTACAGTCGCGCCATTCAGCACCGTCTGCTAATACTTGTCTAGCATCTTCAGCTTGTCCTTTAATCACACCGCCCATTAGTGCAACAGGTTGCATAACTTCGCCAAAGTAATCACGAATGGCTGCTTGTTGCTCGTACATTTGTGGAAATACAATTTCGCCACGTCCTTGTGCTAGATTTTGTAGAGCTTCTTTAAATACATCTTTAACTTGGTCTTGTGAGTTTTTCTCAACAGTATTAATAATTGAATCAATACCTTGGAATTCATTTTCAGTACGAATTAGTGCTTGTGGGTCAAAACCAGCAGCAAACTTTTTTGCTCCTTTAGTTTGTAGAGCCCATCCTGGAGGAGTTTGTTTATTGGCCCAACTACCCATTAAGTCAAAGCCTACCTGTTGCATATACTTGCCCCAGAATACGTGGTTGCCATCTTGGTCGTCTAATTGTGCAATACCAAATGAAAGCATATTTGAAGCAGGCTTGTTAACCCATTCAATTTTTATTTCACCGTGTTCTTCTTGAAACTGATCAATAACGTCATCACGCTCTTCAGGTGATTCAAATTTACTCTGCTTTGCATCAGGAAATGCAACTACTTGTACAATAGCATATTCTCTGCCATCTTGATGTGTAAATTTATCTCCGGCGTCTCTACCAAAAAAACCTTTTGCTTCGGATATTACTTTTGACCGTACAATCTTGAATTCATTAAAACGCATTAGAAGTTTCCTATTTCTTTTAAGTATTTATCTTAGGAAACAGCATATCAGTACAAAACTTATCTACGTCTGCTTCATCAAGTCCTAGGCTCTTCATTGTACGAGGAGTATGTGGATTTTGTTGCTGGTTTTCACAGTAATAGTTTTGTGCAGCAATAGTTATATCTCTATCACCTGTGCCGTCAAACTCACCTATCTCATCAAAGTATGCACGTAGATTATTTAATGCTAGATCAATAATAGCAACAGCTTCTTCTTCAGAGCTTACGTTACCTGCGGCAAGCATTTTATCTGTAAAGATGTTAGTTGCCCATTCTGGCAACTGTCTTTGTTTACTAGGAATAAATTCTGCTACTGCTTCTTTGTAGCCATCAATCATTGGATGGTCTTCTCCGCCGCTACTTGCACTAAAATCGTGGAATGCACCTGTCATTTTGTTCTTGCCTGCAATAACATCAAATCCATATATAGGACCATTGTTGTCAAGCACAGGAAATACGCATACGTGCATCATCCACAAGCCTCTTGACTCGCGAGCATCTACAACGTCTATGTGCGCTCTACGTACACTATCGTTGTGCCATACTCTATTAACCCAAGTATCACTATTAAAGTGTGCTAGACCAGGTTCGTCAAATTCTACTGCCCGATCGTTAAAAATATCTATAATGTCATTCTGACACTGTATCAGATGGTTCCAAAGTATGCTCAAGGTCTAACTCCATTAATTCTTGAAAAAGTTGCGTAGCCGAGTCAAAAACCCATTTTGCTTCGTCTGCCATATCGTCTGTAGTAAGTTCTCTAATTTTATCTTTAATCGCAGGTATATCACCTTCAAAGTCATACATTCGGCCTTCACCTGGGATTTTCTTTTTAATCATTTGGCCACCACTCATATCACCCATATACAATACATAAACGTGTGCCATAAGTGCATCTCGGTCGTGCATTATATCTCGCATATGTTGAAGATAATTAATTGTACTTGCAACTAGTTTTGGCTCTGCGTCGTGATGCCACAGCTCTCTAAAGTCTTCTTCAATAAAAAGTTTACGTGATAAATTTTGTCCAAGCTCAGAGAAGATGCCGTGTGCTCCGCACATTGCTTCTAATAGGTCGTATTTTTTATGTTGGTTCCAAAGGTAAGTTGCATATAAGTCTGGATGCAATTTCCCACTCATCATTAGTGATGCAAATTCTTGTCTTTCTGCGTTCTTGTGATGTTCCCAAGTAAGCTCTTTAAGTTTGCTCATTCTTCCTCCAATTTAATCTGCAATGGAAATCCGTGATTCCTGCTTTCTGTTGTAGCTTCGATTGTCTTTTGTTCAGCTATCTCATACGTATATATGCCAGCAATACCCGAACCTTCGTTATGAATGGTTAGTGTAATTTTTTCAGCAGTATCGTTTGTGTGTTTAAAAATATCCACAAGTACTTTGATTACCCACTCAACTGGTGTCTGGTCATCGTTAAGCAACACCACTTTGTATCTCAAAGGTTCTTCAGCTTTCTTTTTTACTACTTCGTCAATCTGTACGTCATTAACAAATTCGGTACTCATTTAATTCTCCTAATTATAAAGTGGGGGAGATATTTCACTCCCCCTAGACAATTACTTGCCTTTTTTACCTTCGATTACCGAATTATCTCTAATTTCAATCGTCTTTGGTTTTAATGCTTCTGGTACTTCACGTACTAGGTGTACATTAAGCATACCTAATTCTAGTGTTGCGCCTGCTACATTAACGTGGTCAGCAAGGGTAAACTCTCTGCGGAAGTTGCGCCCGCCGATGCCCTTGTGTAGGTAGTTTACTGTTTCGTTTCCCTTAGGAGCAGTTCCTACAATCTGTAGTTGATCACCGTCTTTAGTAATCTCAAGATTGTCCATACCAAAGCCAGCAACCGCAAGAGAGATCATATACTCGTCTTCGTTGACTTGTGCGATGTTGTATGGGGGATAACCATTTCCGTTTGGACTGTTTGCAAAGCCTCTTTCGAGTTCATTAAATAGTCTGTCAAAGCCAATAGTAGCTCTGTGGAATTGTGGTAGGTCTAGAGTTGTTAGTCTTGTCATTGTTTTCTCCTTATAATAAGCAAGATTTAAATTTAGCACCCTTTCGGCGTGCCAGTTAAGTGTAAAAAAGAATCAGTCCTTTCTACACTTTTATTTATCACGCTACGACTGCAATTATTTCTTTTTCGGTAATAGTTACGTATTCTTCGTCGTTGTGTGTAAATGCAACTCCACCACCTAGATTAAATAATATCATATCTCCTACTTGCGTTGTTGTAGCAATAAATTTGTTGCTAGTTTCATCGTATGCACCTGGGCCGATTGATAGTACTTGTCCTTTTGTAATTCCTTCGTTTTGTGCATTTGCAATGATAATGCCACCTGATGTTTCTTTTTCAGCATCTTGTGCTTTAACAATAACTTTGTCTTGAATTGCTCTTAATTTCATATATTAATTACCTTTGTTATTTTATTACAATTTCATTTTGAAATCAACAATAAAGAAAGCAACATCTTTATTGAAGTTTGTATCGAAGTCAACTTCAAGATATGGTACAACTGTAAACTTATCATTTACTATGTACTCAATGCCTGTAAACGTTTGTAGATGACTATAGCTTGCTTCTTTAGAATTATAATTATAATTCCACTGTGGTTCTAATGTTATAAAAGGTTTGCCACCTAAAATAGTAAGATAGGCTGGTTTGAAACCAAACTGTGGTCGATAACGAAATACATTATCTTTTCCTTCTCTAACACGATGTTCAACTCTGTGATTGTACCATAGAGCACCTTGTTGGAAACCTTTCATCTGGGCTCTTATCCAGTGTTCTTCTTGGTTACCTTTTTGTACATTTCTGTATTCTAGTCTATAAGGAGTTCCATCAAAGTCTTTCCTTAATATAATTTGTGATACATCTAAATTGATATTTTCTCTAAAGCCTAATGTAACTCCGCTATCTTTGTGTTTTAAAAAAGTGTTTACTTCAGTATAGTTGAAGTCATTTGCACTAACAGCAGTTATTGCAAAAAATGCAAGTAGTCCTGCGATTATTAAATTTTTCATATTATCCTTATAAAGTTTTTTTATTAAGTATACATTCTTAAATGAGTAATGTCAACCCAGCGGCGGCGATTACTAATCCACCCCATAAGCCTAATATAGTAATGTAATATCTCAACTTAGTTCCAAAGTACAGCATACCAATTGCTACGCACTTGTGCATAGGGCTAATTAGATAGCCTACAAAGTCTACTGCAAAGAACCAAGGAAGATACTCCAATCCATATATACTTGCCATCAACACTGTGATAGCACCAAAGCGTGAACTGCTTCCTAGTGCAAATGCACCTAAGAAACTAAACACACTAAGACCAATAAAGCCAAGCGGAGTATTAATGTCCAATCCTGTACTTTCTAATCCTGTTTTAATTGCTTCTGTATTAGAGACAGCAAAGTTAGCTAGAGCAATAATAAGAGCTACCCAGCCTATAAGTTTCCAGTCAACATAACCTAGTAACTTCTTAATATCAAATGTTGCTGTACAAAACATATAATACAATGTAAGCAATCCAAATGACCACATAAAGTCTACGCCAGCTACAATAGCAACTACACCTGCAATGTATGGAAATACATAACGTGTGATACGACTTACTTTAATTTCTGTCCCACAATCTTTTAATTGAATATCACTTTCTTTAACACCCCATATCAAGTAGCCGAGAATAAAAGCAATACTTACAGCAAGCAATGGCCACATCATACTCATAAATGCACCATAACTTAGTCCGAACGCCGCCATTGGCAGAATAACTGTTTTCTCTAGTGGTGACCAAAAGTAGTAGTGGTGTGTGCTTACATAATCAATTGGTCCAAACTTTTCTCGCCCGCAACAACCTTTGTCAGGTGCAAGTGTGTCTAACATTCCAGCACTAACTGTAACACGACCTTTGATAGGTAGTAGTCCTGTTAGGGCACTTACAATAGCAACTACCGCTTTCTTACTTTTTAAATTCTGTTCAAAGAAACAGAAGATGTCTTTGAACAAGTCGTTCTCTTTTATCATACCTGCAATCATCATTACAAATACAATTAGAAAAAGATAAACTTGCCCGCTATATAAAATACTTAAATCCATTAAATTACTTTCCTGCGTAAACTGCGTTAAATTGTTGTGTACAACGAACAAAGGTGGTACACTTGCTCAAATTCTTTAATCTTTCTGCGCCTGCGTATGTGCAAGTGCTACGCAATCCGCCTAGCAAGTCCTGCACTGTAGCCGCTACTTCTCCTCTGTAAGGAACAAGTACTTCACGACCTTCTGATGAACGATAGTCTTTAAGTCCACCAAAATGCTTTGTGTTTGCGGCATCACTACTCATACCGTAGAACTGCACAAACTGTTTTTCTTCTATTTTATTGGTTGTGCCAGTTGACATTTCATTAGTCATATACCTTTTAGTAATAACGTCACCGCCACCTTCATCGTGTCCAGCAAGCATACCGCCTAGCATTACAAAGTCAGCACCGGCTGCAAATGCTTTTGCTACATCTCCAGGACAAGTACAACCGCCGTCAGCAATAATGTGTCCCCCAAGACCGTGAGCGGCATCAGCGCACTCAATGACAGCTGATAGCTGCGGGTATCCAACACCAGTCTGTATCCTAGTAGTACAAACACTACCAGGCCCAATCCCAACTTTAACAATGTCTGCTCCTGCAAGGATTAGTTCCTCGGTCATTTCGCCTGTTACTACATTACCTGCTATAATTACAATATGTGGATACGAGATTCTAAAGTCTGCAACAAAATCTCTAAATCTGTTGCTGTATCCGTTAGCAACATCAATACAAACATATTTTAGATTGCCATCTGCCTGTTCGTATACCTTACAAAACTTATCGTAATCCTTATCAGTAATACCAATACTCATTGCAACATAGTTTGTGCGCTCGTACATATCTGTGTCAAAATATTCTACAAGTTGTTCTGCACTGTATGTCTTAACTAAGCAAGTAAAAATACCTGCTGTGGCTAACACGTCTGCCATTTCAAATGTCCCAACACCATCCATATTTGCTGCCATAACAGGCGTGCCTCGCCAGTGCCTATGGTCAATGTTGTCTGGAAATTCTGGCTTATAGTTACGGAATGTGTATCCACGTTCTAGGTCTACATCCTTACGGCTACCTAGTGTGCTACGCTTAGGACGTATAAGAACATCCTTATAGTCTAATTTTACGTCTTCGTCAATTCTCATACTTTCTCTCCGTAATTAAAACTTATTGATATTCTATCTGTAGTCGATCTATTACCTTGCACACTGTGTTTTAGCCAACCAGGAAAAATATATAATGCATTAGTTTTCCCAGCATACGTTGCTCGAGAACTTGTATAGTATGTTGCTGTTCCTATATCATCAGGAATATGATATTCGGCGCCGTCGCTTCGTTCAAACTGTATATTACCTTGATCGTCACTTGCGTCAACATAATAAACTCCGCTTAGTACACTACCTACGTGATTGTGTAATTCATTGTAACTACCTGGAGGATTTATATTGATCCATAAGTTTTGTATTTCTAAATTTTTCATTCCTACTTGATTTGCACAAGTATTCATTTCTTCATTTAGGAGTTTTACAAGCCGATCAATAGCTACACATTGGCCACTGTTTAAATTTTGACTTTGAAATCCGCCATAGTTACTAACAGTACGACCTTGGTTCTCTTCCTGCAAATGATATGCAAAGGCTTTAACGTCTGCATTATCAACTATGTGTATAACTGAGCTCCAGATTACACTAGGAAACCATAGTTCCGTGTGCATTGCCATTGCTTAACGCCTTTTAGATTTACTAGTAGGACGTAGTCCTTCTAGTTCTCCGTCACGCACTTTCTTTCTCCAACGTGCAATACCGGCAGCTTTTGCTCTAGCACGTTTCTTGCTAGGCTTAACAAACTCTTGGCGATCACGTACTTCTTGAATAATTCCAGCTTCTGCAACTTTCTTCTTAAAAATTCTTAATGCTTTGGTTACATCACCATTACGAACTTCTACAGTTAAACCACTTTTCGGCTTATCGGTAGAACTTTTATTGTAACTACTGTTTCTATTATTATTATAACTTCCGTTATTATTGTGTTGTCTCAAGTTGTTCTCCTATTGAGTTGTATAACCAATCAAGGTTATATATTCTGTTTTTACTTAGTATATTATACACTACATTCTCACCTTTTGTCAACCAGTAAACATTAGAATGGCCTAATAAATAGGAAATTATATCTACGTGTTTTGGTGCAAAGTTATCTATGTCAAGAACAACATAGTCACTCCTATGTACAATATCTAATAACCAATTGATAGTTGCTTCACTATCAGACTGTTCATACATATATACATTAAGGTCTTTATCAAAGTTTTCAATTAAATTTTGAAGCTGAGATTTTGTATCATCAGTAGGGTATACTAATGTAAATGTTAGATTATAATTATCTAACTTGTCTGGCGGCGTGATTAAATTTATTTTGAGTTTTTTAGTGTGTTCCATATTGAGCCATCTTGTTGTTCCTCGTTTTGTATATAGCCCTCAGATTTTACTGTTGTTTCCTTTGTGACTTGTTGCCCGTCTTCTTTCATCACATAGGTTTTAGATTCTAATTCTTCTGGATAAAACATCCTGTTTACTGTGTCTGGTATATCCTTGTTACTTGATTCTTCCGAAGATTCTAAACTTTTTTTTTGAGGTTCTACTTTAGAATACTCTCTTGCGATATCTTGTTTTACATCTTCATTAAGTGTTATTTCATCGTCAGCAATGAGGGTTGTTGTCTCAGCAAACTCTTTGTCTATTGTTTCTTGGTCAATGTCAACATAAACAGGAACTTCTATTTCTTCAGGTTCTTTACTAGGATCCGAAGGAGGAGGTACGTTATCAACTATACGTTGTGCTCTTGCTCGTTCAAACTCTTGTCTCTCGAGCCGAAGACGTTCACCGTTGTCATCTTCGAGTTCTTTTCTACGGAAGTCAAAGGTATATTGTGCGGCTATTAATAGTAGGACAGCAAGTGGATCAAACACAAAGATAATAATTACAATTACCCAACGTACAGCTTCTTCGAGCATATTTTTATCTGCTTGTTCGCCATAAACAAATTCAGCAATATACTTGATAGGACCTACTTCGGCCTCTAGTTTACGATATTCTGATTCAAGTGTAATCTTTTGTTCTGATAAGGTTTCAATCTCAGAAGACGCAATTCGGACTCGTTCGAACTGCTCGTCTATGGCCTTTTGGATATCATCTTGGTTTTGTGTATCGCCTAGTTGGTCACGTAGTCGGTTAATCAATACATTTGATTGCGCAATTTGTTTGTCAGCATTATCACGTAGTCGTGTTATTTCTGTACGGGCAGATGTTACTGTTGGAGAGTTAGCAGACGCTTGTAGCTTTTGTATCCATTCACTGCGCTCTACTTTTTTAACTTCTTGGAAGTCGGTAAATGCTTGCGCTGTTTTTGGTCCATATTCGCCGTCAGCTTTAGACCCAATCATTCCTTGTGCTTTAGCAATGTCTCCTGCATCAATATACGATTGTAACGTGTCTAACTCTGTGTCAATCTTATCTAATTCACTTTGGAATAGTGCTGTTACATTAGCAATGATTGTATTCTGTTCTTTAATAGCAGGCTGAATACGTGTGTATGCTGATTCAATACGTTCTTGTTCTTTGTCAATTTGCTCTTGTACATTTGCATCTGCGCCTGTTTCACTTGACTCTAAAGCACGTACTCTATTTTCAGCTCTGCCTACAATACCTAGCTGTCTATCAATTTCACTTTGTAGTGTTTCTACTCTAGCAACACTTTCTTCACTTGCACTTGTTTGTTCAATGTGTGCTTTACTTAGGAATCCAAAGATGCCCATACTAGTAATAAACATAAGAACAATAACAGCAATGCTTAGATAACTTTTAAGCCACCACGTTGCTTGTTTCCAATACTTATGTAACCATACTGCGGTAACAAGTTTGGACACTTCTAGTACGCCGCCCATAATCATAATAGGTATTGCTGCCGCGGCAAAAATTGCCACAAGGCCTGCGACCGAGTAATATATTGCTACAGCACTAATTGCTAATGCTGTAATGAGAGTTAATATTGCTAAAAACATAGTATACTATTTAACCTGTTTAATGTAGTTCATTATCTAGTCTGATATCCCGACCCAACGCCATTTGTTCTGTGTGCCACTACTTTGACACGCTGTTTCTTCAAAGTGTCGTGATTTACCTTTGACTGTAATCATACTGTAAATTACACGACAATAGCCACTACTGATAGGATACCCGTGTACTGCTTTTACACTGCCCTTAGCAGTATGTTCGTACCAATTATATAAAGTTCCATAATCGCTTTCTAGTGCGGCGTGTACTGCACTATTTTGCTTACGTTTCTGTTCATCAGTTAGCCTATGCCTCGACCAATCTAATACATCAATTGCAAAAGTAATTGAGCTTGCACTAGGTGCATAATTTGTTTTTGCACTTCTAGTAATGCTTTCACTTTGTTGTGGCATATGACCACAAGCAGTGATGCTACCTAACAGTGCCGTTAATATTAAGAACTTCCCAACTACCGTCAAGTTTCTCACATCTCACTCCTCTTACTTCCACTGTTGTATTCCATCGACGTTCTGGGTAAAAAAATTCTTCACACTTACTGTCGATACCTGCTCTTGCAATTTGCATTGATTGCCCAGGACGGTCAGTACATTGTACAACTGTTGCACTACTTACGTTAGTACCGTCCTGTTTAAGTATTGCTTGATCTGTGTAGCAGTATTGAGGTGTGTAATTATAACTGTCGTTACTTGCACATCCTGCTAGACCAATAATACTAATACTAGTTATTAGAAGCAATTCTCGCACTTGAGTTCTCCGCTACTAGTGAATCAAAAACTGCTTTAGGCATTTTAAGTTTTACAAAAGTATAGTGCTTACCAGCGTAGATATAAGTTCCACGTTCTTCTTCAAGATGTTGTGTAATTGCTGTGTCTGATACTGTGTATGAAATAGTAGTACGAGTAGTTTTTACATCATTTACAAAATCTAATTTTGTTTTTGAATTAACCATTCCGTTAATTCGCTTTGCAAAGTTGTTCATTGAAATTGCGTACATTTGTTCTTCAGCGGCTTGTTGGTGAATACTTTCACCTGCGCCACACGCATATGCAAATTCTTCTTTCCACCAAAAGAAGCCTTCTGCTCCTGATTGTGCGCACGAAGCATACCATTTAGGCTGTGCGTATGAATCTCGTTCTGAGATAACTGTTGTACTTGAACAAGCACCTAATCCAATTAGTAGTGCGCCTGTTGCGAATGCTTTAGTAAGTTTGCCTTTATTCATTTGCCTATTCTCCATAGTGGGTTGTTTATTCATTACTCTATAAGTATACGATAGATTTGTCATAATGTCAAGACTTTTTGGTAAACTACTTGTCCCAACGATAAAATATGTGTACGCCAATACGTCCTACTAGATGAAAATCTTTAGCCCAATTAGGCATAACATAATCTGCGTGATAGTGTGTTGCTCCTTCAGTAATACCTCGAGCATCTTGAAATGCAATTATATTGTATGCAATTTGTTGTGCTTCTACCCAAGCATCCATATCTTTTGGCCAATCGCTTTTGCCATCACAGTACCAGCTGAACTGACACTTGTTACGTATCATTGCCCCGCTTGCATATTGCTTACCTTGGTGTACTACTCCGCAAATTGTATTAGGGTAGTATGTATGCTTTACACGATTTAGTACTACGTCTGCAACTGCTACTCTATCTGCTCTGTTGCTGCCTCGTGCTTCATAATAGATATTCTGTGCCAAGCACCACATCTCTGGTTTGTCTTCTGCGGTGAACAAACCTTTTGCTTGTCCTGCTTGTGCAAATCCAATTCCGGCTATTAATAAAATAATTAATACTGTAAGATTTTTCATCGGGCCATCCTCGCTATCTCTTTTGCTTGATCTGTTCCACGCATAACCGGAACAGCATTTGACTTATGCATTGTTGCAATGCCTACAATTAAATTACCTGTGTACTTTGGTGTTTCTTTCTTAGTACCACCTGAACACCCTCTATTGAAAGTACCTGCTTTAATCGCTTCTTCCATTGCGGAAGGGATTCTAGGTTCTTCCTTGCGCCAGCTGGTATCTGGCTTGTATATTTCTCTTGTTTGCTTAGGTGCTTTGTACTCGCCTCGTACATATGCAATGTAGTCTTCAACTGTAGCATATTGTAATGAGTGATTATTTGCTCGCCGCATAGACTTATTGTGCTTGCGAAATTCAATAGTGTATCGTTCTACATCTTTTTGTGTGAGGGCTTTTTTCTTACGCTTCTTAGTATTCAGCGAAGACATACCTCTTACAAGTCCCATAGTCATAAAAAAACTCCTACTATTTGTTACTGTCTATACAGTATAGCAGGAGTTTAGTTAGTTGTCAACCTTTACTTTGCCATTTTAGCAACGGCTTTGTCGTAGTCTGCTTGGGTTACAGTACCTTCATTTAATAAACGTGTTCTGTTTACCATATGTGCTGCTTGAGTCTCTTCTTTTGATCCGCCAAAGTAAGGAACGCAATGTCCTTCTTCTGTCATAATCTCAGTGACTTTTTTCATTTCGCCATTGTAGTCTACTTTAAAGTCTCCAAGGATACGTCCGAACTTGCCTTTCATATCTTCGCCCTTGCGGTCTTCAGTAGTAATAAGTTTACCACCGTCCTTCATAAGTACTTTCAAACGTGCTTTGGCTGCTTCGCCGAACAAGTCTTCTACCTTGTCCCTTGTACGTGACTCTGGAGTATCGATGCCCATTATACGGACACGCTCGTCTGTTAATGTTACACCAAAACCTAGATCGATATCTACGTCTACTGTGTCGCCATCGACGACTTTAATGACCTTTACGTCATATTCATTTGTATTTTTCATTTTTGCCCTTGCCCCATTATGTTATATGCTAAGTTTATTTAGTCATAAAAAAAGAGCCCGAAGGCTCTAATTTTAGTTTTATATGTGTTAACTTAGAAGTTGAAGCTAAGGTTTAACCCTGGTGTTACTTCTGAGCTATCAAAGTTGTAGTTAGCATCTGCTACTAGTGTAAGACTATCAAAGCCCTTTGTCCACTCTATACCGGCATTTTCAGTTGTATCATTTTCGTCTCCGTTTAGATACGCTGTAAAGCTGTTCATAGTTATATCTGCTTCAAATGCAAATACTTCTGCGGCATATGTTGCTGTTGTGCCAACTACTGTGTTTGCTACGTTTGCTGCTGCACGACCACCCCAGATATACTTCTCTGATGCTTTGTTATAGTCAACTGCTGCCGTAACGTCAAGCACTGGCAAACTCATTGTGTATGATGCTTGTACGTTTGCTACGTCAGTAACATCTGTAGTTACATCAGTAAGACCTACTGCTACACTTGCACCCATTGTGGAGAATTGTAGTGATTCAGTCATTGCAAAGTTTGGATCACTAAGTGCGTCAAATGCTGTTGCAGCAATTGCTTCTGGTAGAAGACCGCCTTGGTCACCATATGAAACTGTAGCTGAACCAACGGCTGCGCCAATATAGTACTCGTCTAGAGCTAAGTTGCCACCATCGACTGCTTTGAAGTTAAAGCCACCAAATGCGCCAGTTGTTGCTGAGTCAAAAGCAAGTCCTAGTGTAGATGTTGCTTCATATTTGTTTGTTGTTGTATTTTCGGCAAGATCTAATTCTATAGATCCTGTGAGGTCTGCGAGTGCAGAAGTTGCAGCCAGAGCGGCTACGGTTGCTAGTACGAGTGTACGCATTGTTTAGTCCTATTCTTGGGTTAGATTACTTTTTAGATCAGTGAAGCTTGTCTTCACTATTACTAATTAGCTAGATAAGAACGTTTCTTACCTGTTAGTGGCTGTGTTTGTTAGTCATAAAAAAAAAGTGTTACATTGCTGCAACACTCTTTCCTGCTATGTTTGGTAACAAGGCCTAACTACCTCGTAACAGCCTAAGCTGCTAATTTATAATTCTCATTGTTAATTATATGTTTTCTTCGCGTTAACCCAGCTTAGATCGGGGTAACTCCACTTGTCTAATAGTTCGCCAGTCGATCCTAGTTCAGCCCCATCAAAAACACATCCTTCAACTTGTAACCAACCTGTTCTTCCAGGATGTGCTTTTGGTGGAGCTGCCGGGTACCGCCCCCGGGTCCTGCTCGCCGTTCAACTTGTTTCAACGTTACAATACTATTTATACACTAGTATCGAGTGTTTGTCAACCTAACATTAAGTCCATAGCAAACTTTTTGTCTTCTATTTCTTCAGCCGTTAAGCCTTTGTCTTTTTTAGGGTTAATTGGTTCTAACCAAGTGTCTGCAATATATGCACGTGGCGAGGGTCCAAGCATAATATTTAGATCATCAGCTTCAATCCACCAATAATTATCAGTAACAGCAGCCTGACACATTATTCCATTAAAATGAAAATGTGTGCCCCGTTCAAAATGTCCAATTAGTTCTGCTACTTTTACAATACGGCCTACGTTTTGTGGATTCACTGACCATTTGATTACCGCTATATCACCTTTCTTACACTTCATCGTTTGCTGCCTTTTTTGTATCGTGCTTTAATATCATTGATGTTAATTGATCTGATTTAACTAACCAGCCGCCTTCGTTTACAATGAATACATCTCCGGGCCTATATAGAACACTTTCTTTCTTTGTCCCGTCTTGCATTAAGCCCATTACTTCTCCTGGCCAATCACCTTCTACACGAAAGTTTTCTCCCATTTGAGTTATGTTATAGTCTACCCACATCATAGTATCTTCTCCACTTGTTTTGCTCGAGGATATTTAAGTACAAAATGTGTAGCTTGTTTTGAGTCTGGTATTTCTACATATATGTCACAACGACAGTACGTATCTCCTGGCAGACTTATGCTATCTGAATGCATTAGTGTCCATTTCCAATCGTTTGTTTCTACAATTTTATAAAGTTCGTCACCTAGTTCACGCTGGACCCATATTTTTTCTAGCTGTGTATTTGCGTGTGTCCACTTAAATTCGCATTGTCCAAGGTAATATCGCATTACCAAAATCCTAAATTTCTACCGTTCCCTGCAATAATACTACAACACGTTACTATGTGAAGTACTATCCAAAAGGTACGAAAAGCCAGTGCCTTCTTTACACTTGATTGTGATATAGGAAGGAACTCTGGCTTATCATCATCGGTGATGCCAATTGGCATACCTACAGTGCGGGCCCAGGTTTTGATCCATCGCCGCTGACCGCTCATTACATTGCGTTCTTTTTATCTTGGATTTCTTTTCTACGCTCTTTCGTAAGTTTGCCTAGTTCACCAAGTGCTTTTCTGGCTCTTGTGGCCGCAGCTTTTACGCCTTTACCTTCGAACGTTTCGTGTTCAGTTAGGTAGTTGTTAAATGCTTGTACGATTTCTTCGTGATTTGCCATTATTTTCTCCTATTGTTTTTTAATGTCAATAATATTTAATAAATGTACGTTTAAGGAGTCTTAAATGTGGTTATGATCTAACCGGACGATATATGCCTGTAACCTTGCCTCTAGACTCAGTCCAACCATATTGGTGACTATGCGTAATTGTTCCACCTGATGGATTATTGTTGGTAGGACTTGCTTTATCACTTTGATTTCCGCCTACAAAAGTATACGTCCCCGGACTTGGAGATGTATATATAAAGTTTACGTGACTGTAACTCCAAACTACAATGTCTCCAGGCTGACCGTCTGACAGTGGAACTGGTACTCCGCCATATATACTGGTCTTATCTCTAAAGTCATATGCTCTAGCACTTTGCATATATTTGTAACCTGTACGTTTTAGTACCCAGTTTACAAATCCTGCACACCAAGGTGTTTGGTCTGTTTTCCAATATGCCGTATCAGGAAAGCCTAGCTCTGACCATATATTAAGAATGTTACCATTACTAGGATCTACAGTTTCGTCCCAATCATTGTTGTTTGCTTCTGCTAATACTTGACTTAAAAAGCCTGGTATACCGTCTGCTGCTGCTGTCGAACTTGCTGCGCTTGCATCAACTAATGGAGCAGTAGTGCCCATATCGTCTACGCCCGCTGCTGGAGCTCCTTCGTATACTTGAGGAACTTGTCCGCCAACGTCGCCTACTATAGTAGGAGGATTAGCAATAGCGTCTGCTATTGCGGCATCAGTTGCAGCCGCTTGTGCTGGTGAAAGAATAACCGGTGGAACAAATCCTTCGTGTATCCAAACATTACCACTTCCAGTTGCAGGATCAGAACAAGTAGCAGGATCACCTTTTACGATAGCAAGTTTATTGCCAACATATACATTAGGATTAATACCACTTGCTGGAATTGTAGGAGCAGAATGTGCTCCAGAGCCGTGCCCTGCTACGTCATCGCCGTCGACAATAATTTCTTCATCGTTAGCAAAGACAGTAGTCTGGCTAGGAATTAAATCCCCGCCAGCTGTATCATTATCTCGACTAACGCCTGGCATTAGACTAACGCAATTCCGCTTGTCTGTGCCATATACTGTTTGCTAATTTCTGATTCAGTCTTAGCCACACAACTTACTGAGTTTGCTTTCATAACAAACTTACCATCAGGTGACACTGAGAACATAAAAGGAGCAAGTCCTAATCCTTTCTCTTGTGCGATAAGCACCATTGGCTTTTTAAGTGTGTAGTTGTTAGTATCTTCTGATTCCAAGCGTCCGAGTATCTCTTCGCCTGAACTTAGTTTTAGAGACACTACGTCTCCGATTTTATAAGGTGTTTCAATAAGCATTATAGTGAGTGTCCTGTTCCGTTGTAGTTAGTTTCCTCTAGGTAAGTACCTAGTTTATCGTATCCGCCAATGCTTGTACCGTGTACTTTTATTTGTGGAAAGGTACGTGCTCCGGGGAACATCTCTAGTACTTCCTCACGGGTAAAGTCTGTACCAAGTTGTTTGTATGTGTATTCTAATTCTCTTTGCTCACAAAGTGCCTTTGCTCTATCGCAAAACGGACACTGTGGCTTGCCGTAAATTTCAATCATTATAAACTAAATCCTTTAAGACTGTCAGTTGACACATCTTGTTTGATGCCGCCGACAATGTAAGATTCTACTTCTGTCTCTTGTGGAGCAACTTGTAAGCCTGAGCTTGATAACCAATGCTGTGTCCACGGTAGCGGATTAGTATTAACTGGTGCATCGAATATAGCATCCATACCCAGCGCCTTTAGTCGACGATTAGCAATGTACTCAACATACTGATGTAACAGTTTGTCATTAAGTCCAATCATTGATCCGTCTTTGAACAAGTAGTCTGCCCAATCTTTTTCTTCTAGAACACATTCACGCCATAAGTCGTATACTTCTTCTTGGCACTCTTTAGCAATCTTAGCCATTTCTGGATCGTCTTTGCCTTGAGCCCATAGCTTCAATACGTGTGTGCTTAGTGCTAAATGCTGTGCTTCGTCACGAGCAATAAGACTAATAATCTTAGCACTACCTTCCATTAGTTTTAATTCACCAAATGCAAACGTACAAGCAAAACTTACATAAAAACGCAAGCCTTCTAGAATGTTTACAGTCTGCATTGCAAGATATAGTTTCTTCTTAACATCGTGCATATCGCCTTCACCGCGGTGATTGTAGGCGTCTGCGGCTGCTGTAAATGCATCGTAGTGCTTGGTAACACTAGTTGCACGAGCAATAATCTTTTCGTCATCTAAAATAGTATCAAATACTTCTGACGGGTCAGCGTACACGTTCTTCATAATATGTGTGTAGCTACGTGAGTGGATTGTTTCAAAGAAGTCCCAAGTAACAATACATCCTTCTAGTTCAGGAAGCGAAACGTGCGGCAAAAATGCTAGGCACGGACCACGACCCTGGACACTGTCAAGTAGTGTTTGGTATTTTAAGTTGCTGGTAAAAATGTGTTTTTGTTCTGGTCGAAAATTAGCAAAGTCAGCACGGTCTTTTTGTAGACTTACTTCTTCTGGACGCCAAAAGTAACCAAGCATTGTTTGATTAAGTTTGTCAAACACAGGGAAACGAAAAGTATCGTAACGCTGTGTGTTTTGATCTGCTCCGAAGAACATATTTTGTTTTGTAAAATCTACTTTTTCTTTGTTGAATACGGTCTTTGCCATTCTCTTCTTCCTATATATCTCTTCTATTTAATATAACGTACTTATCATACTATGTCAACCTTTATTTTGTTAGATATTGCAGGCTTCACACTCTTCGTCATCCATATCCATCTCAATAACAGGTGCAAGTGTTTCCATTGGTTTCTCATCTTCCAACTCACTTGGATCAGTTTTGTAATCGTATGTATTTTGGTAGTAGGATGTCTTCCAACCTAGCTTGTATGTTGTTAGCAAGTCGTTCATCATTTGACTCATCGGAACTTCATTGTCAGGGAAGTGCGTAGGATTGTATGACCAGTTGCCACTAATAGCTTGGTCGAAGAACTTTTGCATTACTGCAACTACATTAATATATCCTGTGTTGTTAGGCATATCCCACAACAATGTATAGTGATTCTTTAGCGTTTGATACTGCGGAACAATCTGCTTAAGAGGCCCTTTCTTTGACTTCTTAACGGACAAGTATCCTCTAGGTGGCTCAATTCCGTTTGTTGCGTTCGACACAACGGATGAGCTCTCTGAAGGCATTTGTGCGGACAATGTGCTGTGCCGTAGACCGTGGTCCTTAATGTCATTGCGTAGGCTATCCCAATCATAGTTTAACTTGTTCTCCACAATTGTATCAACTTCCTTTTTGTATGTATCAATAGGAAGGATACCGTCAGCGTATTTAGTACGACTAAAGTATTCACAAGCACCGCGTTCTTGTGCAAGTTTGTTACTTGCACGAAGTAAGTAATACTGGAATGCTTCACTCAAATCGTGTACAAGTTGCCAAGCAGTTCCATCTTCATACTTTGCGTGTTGTCGTGCTAGATAGTGTGCTAAGCCAATATATCCTACACCTAAACTGCGTCTTGCTTTTGTACTAATTTCTGCTGCCTTGATAGGATAACGTTGGTAGTCAATGATCTCTTCTAAAGCACGTACTGCAAGCTCACAGAGCTCCTCTAAGTCGTCTAATGAACGTAATGTGCCTACGTTAATAGCACTAAGAATACATAACGCAATTTCGCCTTCTTCGTCATCAATGTGATTAAGTGGCTTAGTTGGTAGTGTAATCTCTTGACACAAGTTACTCATATAAACTTTATCTTTAAACGAACTGTGTGTATTACAGTGATCAACATTCATAATGTAGATACGTCCTGTCTCAGCACGTTCTTTAATTAACGCACTAAACAGTTCCATTGCAGGTACAGTCTTTTTCTTAATACTTGTAGCACGTTCGTACTTTTCATATAGTTCTTGGAATACTGCTGCATCACCAAAGTATGCTTCGTATAAATCTGGTACATCGTGTGGCGAGAACAAAGTTATATTGCCACCAGATAACAATCTTTGATACATTGTTAAGTTAAGTTGTATACTATAATCTAGCTTACGAACACGGTTATCTTCTGTTCCTTTGTTGTTCTTTAGTACAAGGACGTCTTCAATCTCTTGATGCCAGAACGGAAAATGTGTAGTAGCACTGCCACCACGTACTCCGTTTTGTGTGCAACAACGTACCGTGCTTTCAAACTTCTTTAGGAAAGGAACGATACCAGTGTGCGCCACTTCGCCACCGCGTATTTTTGCATTGACGCCACGTATGCGTCCAGCGTTAATGCCAATGCCTGCCCTTTGAGCAGTATACCTGCCGATAGCCATATCACTAGCAAAAATACTGTCAAGAGTGTCATCACTGTCAACAAGTACGCAACTTGCAAACTGGCGTACAGGCGTCCTGACTCCTGCCATAACTGGTGTGGGTATGTTGACTTTAAAAAGGGAGGTCGCATCGTAGTATCTCCTTACGTAATGCATACGTGTTTCTGCTGGATAATTAGCAAATAATGTTGCCGCAATCATCATATACATAAACTGCGGAGTTTCAAATATCTCGCCTGTTGACCGATCCTGTACAAGGTACTTGTCAACTACTTGACGCATACCGGCATATGTAAAGTTTTCATCACGCTTGTGTTTAATGTAACTATCAAGTACTTCAATTTCTTCGCTAGTGTATGACTCAAGTATTGCAGGATCGTATAATCCACGATCAATATTTGATTTGATTATGTCCTTCAATGGTATTGCAAGGAACTTCTTAAATACTTGCTTGTAAAGACCGTATGTGAGAAGCCTAGCTGCTGCATATTGATAATTTGGATTATCTAAACTAATAAGATCATTTGCACTGCGTACTAGTATCTCTTGAATTTCATTTGAACTCATTTGATCGTAAAACTGAATGTTTGCATTCATTTCGATTTGACTACTACTGACTCCAGCCAAGCCTTCACAGGCGTGTTCAACAACTTTATGTATTTTGTTAATATTAATTGGCTCTCGTTCGCCGGTCCTTTTTACGATGTGGATACCGTTAGACATATGTGACTCCTGTTCGGTTAAATTGTTTATTCTTGTTTTCATTTATGAAGTATTTATTGAAGCCCTGGCATTGAATAAATCATTTGCGAGTATAGAGCTTCAGGCATTTCCTCCTTTAAAACAACACCATCTTCGTACCCAATACAAGTATTGTCTACAAATAATAGATAATGCGTTTCTGCCTTTTCTTTGTTAGTACAGATATGTATCTCAAAATTACTACCACTAAACCTATCAGTTAACTGTAGTGAAAAACACATACCTAATACGATTGAGAACCCACAATAGAGATTCTCTTCTACTAGTTGCCAAGGTGCTGGCCAAGTACCTTGGTTCCAGGGGTCTAAGGTAAACTTAGCTACCGGAGCGTCCGAATAAAATTCTAGTACATCTGTAAATGGAGTGGTTGACTTTTCGAGGGTGGCTCTAAAATCACTCCAGATGGCTAATCTTTCTTCATACTTCTTGTTAAACATTAAGACCTTGACGAAATAGTAAACGTTAATGTGGGTAGTGTTATTGTACTTTCTGTAGTTGCATTTTTAAATTCAATATATGCAGTTTCTATAGTAGTGTCAGCAGCATCCCCACTTGTTATATTAACAAGTTTTCCTCTAAATGTCAAGTTTAATGCGTCACCTGTGAGTGAATTATCTGTACCAATGTACTCAAAATCATCAGTAACAGATATAGTGTCGTTCTCTTTATCAATTAGCACATAAAGAGTACCTTGTTTTGTACCATTGACTTGTACTGAGTTGTACTGATACGGTATTTGAAACGATCTTGATTGGTTAGCAGGAAGTCTAAATCCTGTTACCCAGTTACCGTTTGTGCTTATGGTTGTTATGTTGTGAACAAAAGATTGATTGTAATTAAAAATGCCTTCTATTTCTGGAAGATACTTAGGTCCAGTTATATCTGAATTTGAATTAATACTATTTGCACTACTAACATTTACATAGGTTTGATTATAACTTAGATCATAAGTTCTTTCAAACCAATCATCAATAGTTAAGTTACCAACCTGGTCAAACTTTACAATACTAGTAGTTGTTGTAGCACTTGTTCCGCCTTCATTGCCTACATCAAAGTATCTATTATTCTTAGATACATTGTTGGTTCCTTTATTAACAATAAAGCCCTGTCCAAAGATTTCCTTAAATGTGCAATTTTCAAATAAGTTGTTCACAGGACCGTATGCAACACCATCTGCAAGTTTGTCTGCAATATCTGCGGCATCTGTATAATCAACTGCTGGCATTCCGTTTCCAAGTCTTACACCGTTTAATAGTGTTGAAAAATGGATATCTCTAAATGTATTATCTTCGATATCAAAAGAACTGTTTACACCGTATGCAAACCCTTCAACTTGGATATTTTCAAAAATGTTTTGTTTTGATCTTACTGGGCCACTGAAGCTCTTAATATTGATACCTATTGATGCTGCTTGCGCACCATCGCCGTCCCAATATCCTTTTAACTTTAAATCATAAAAATGTCCGTCTAAACTACTTTGTAAACTAATAGCAGTATTATAGATGTTTGATACTACGTTTTCAAAACGTAATGTCATTCCTGATACAGAAATATTCTTTGCTTGATTAGCTGAACTTAATGCAGTAGTTTCGTCATAGTTGCCAGCAGTACTAGATCCATTAACTGTAATAAAAATTGGATTGTTAGTAGTCTGTTCAATAATTGTTTTATCTTTTCCGGCACCCACTAGTGTTGTGTAAGGCGGAAGTTTAAGACTGTTATCTATTCTATAAAGGCCAGGCGCAAGTTTAATAATTTGTCTGTTTTCAGGTGTTGTTTTAGTATTTAAAAACTGATTATCAATAGCACGTTGTAATGCCGCAGTTTGAATTGTAGTAGCATCGTGTGCCGCGCCAAAGTCTGAAACATATATTTCTTTATCTAACTGTTTTTGTATACTTACTCTTATTGGAGTTCTTGCAGTAGCACCTGTTTGGATAATAGAATCATTTTTTCTGTATTCGTATTGATCTGCAATGTCAAAAATGTTATCTGCTGTTGTAAGAATTTTAGTATTGCCAACTTGCGGTGCGCCTTCGCTTACTGAACCGTTACCTATGTAAAGTTCTTGGGAATCTACTGCCCAGCCTAATTCGCCCGAAGCTAACTGAGGTAAGTTAGTTTGGCCTTTTTTACCTCGTCTTACTTGTATTCTACTTATTTGTACTACAGCCACGTATTATCTCCTGCACTCTTATTATGTATTTATGCGAACTTCTCGTAATAGGTATATACCCTATTGTACCATTCGTGTCGCCACTCGTCGTATTCATCAGGCCACACATCAAACTGTTGATATGTTTCGCCACCTAGTTCCATACCATCATCACCTCGGCTACACATAAAGATGTGACCTTCGCGTATGTCGGTGCCGTAGATTGCGTTGTGGGCCTCTGCATACGCTACTAGCTGTAAGAAGTAGTTTTGTACATACTCTAGCTTCTTAGGCTTGTTGGTCTGTTTAAAGTCCATTATGCAAGGTTGTCCTTTGTACTGTCCAACTAGGTCAGTTGTGCCTGCATACATTTGTGGGACATAAAGAGCAACTTCGCTCCCCCAAATCTCATCTACATCGCCCATTGCGTGTTCAAGGACTTGCAATGCCATTGTGTGTGCTTTCTTAGCAAATGGGTTACTACCTGGAGTAGGCATTACACCCGTCTCTACATAGTCTTCCAAATACTTGTGCATACGTGTACCCACGCCTGCAGCTTCTGTTGTAATTTCTCTAGCTTTAGTTTCGCCTACTCGTTTGCGCCAGGCAATCAAGCCTGTCTTATCGCTAGTGGCGTCTAAGATTGTAGTAACGCTTGCTACAGCGTTTCCGTCCGGAGTCATATACTTACGCTTGCCCTCCACTTGTTTACGGCTTATAGGCTGGTAATCGTACTTGTTCATTATTAAAGTCATTATTTAACTTCTTCAGTTGGGATAATATTATTTGGGTTGCGTGTAGGAGTAGTGCTGCTATAGTATGGATCAACTCCGCTATTTTCATCGTGTACAGCTTCTACTTCTGTAACTTCTGGTATATAATGTTTTACCATATTTTCTATACCATATTTTAGTGTAGCAGTACTTCCTTCGCATCCAGCACAGGCTCCACTTAGTTCTAATAATAAGTTACCTTCGTTGTATGAAACAAAATTTATTATGCCGCCGTGGGCTGACACTGCTGGCTGTATTCTAGTTTCTATTAACTCTTTAACAGCAATTGTAATTTCTTCATTTGTTCGAGACATCTCTACTCCTATAGTATTGTTACTATATTATACTACTTTTAGGTAGTTGTCAAGTATTATTGGCGTTTTCTTGTAGCACGTTTAGCCATTTTACTGACTGACTTGTTACCTAAGTCTTGCTGCGGTGCTTCAGTATCAGCATCTGTATCTGTTTTAAGAGTAATGCCGTCTTGATTAAAGTTTTTAATCATAGATTTTAAACGTTCATCTGAATCATATGCTGCTTTGAACGATCTATAGTCAAATTGCTCACGTCCGGCATTTTTCATTAGATTGTTAAGCTCATCAAAAGAAAACTCACTGGCTTGCTTTTTCAAGTTTGCGTCAGCGAGTTTGTTTCTTAGTACAAGTATTAACTTTGAGGAAGAATTAGCCTCTTCCGTTACTTTTTTTTTGAAAGGATGGTTCCAATTCTGCGGCTACGCTCTACGCTTTCACGTTTTGCTCTTCCTGCTTCTTCTTCGCCACCTACTGCCGGTTCAGCTGCTGCCATTCCGTCATCTTCTGCAGGTACTTCTGCATCAACATCTATATCTGCCATTGGGTCCACATCAGCATCGTCTACTGGCATTTCTTCTTCACTGCCCATTGCTTCTGGTGCTGCTTCTCCAGTTAGTATTCCAACGCCTGATATTGTTGCTTCACGTGTTGCTTCTAGTGCTGTGTATAATGCTTCAAGTGCTGGCTTCACAGAGTTAGTAAATGCTTCTGATTGCTCTGATCCCATTTCATCACGAATTGAGTCTGCTAGTTCTAGCATTGATTCTGTTTGCATTTCTGCTGTGTCTTCCATCCAACCTGTAATACGATCAACCATATCTTTAGCTGCCATTACTAATTCGGCTGCTTCTTCAGCGCCTTCCTTAACAATGCTTTCGTTCTTCTTTTTAAACTGTGGCGGTACTACGCCTTTCTTAGGCTTTCCGCCTTTTTTACCCTTACCTGCATCTTTTGCAGCTTTCTTCATTGGCTCTTTTTTATCGCCGTCTTTGTCCACATCTAAAAAGTCTGGCTTAGCTGCTTCGTCAATGTCCCCACGCTCTGAAATTTCTGCATTTAATACATCAAGGAAAAGTTTTGATTTTTGATATGCTTCTTTTTGTACACTATTGAAACTTTCGTTTGTTTCTACTTGTGATAAAGTAGTACGAACTTTATTACGAACATCTTGTAATTGTTCAATTGTAAATTTTCCTAAATTAATGCGCTGGCCGAACCGTTTGGCAAGGCTCTCATTTAAGGATGCTGCTGTTACTGGCTTTGAAATTTCTCTAATGTTCATCGTTATACTCTTCCTATTGAACTTAATCTATTGTTATAGTTATTTATCATCAAACATAGATATACTTATCTAATTCTTCTTTAGCATATAGTGTTCTAGATGCAGCAATGTCATATCTTGTCTGTGCAACAAAAAATTTTGTATCATCGCTGGTTACTTGCATCGTGTGTTTAAAAAACACAGCGTCATTATAGTTTTTTTCGATAAACTTATCTAACTTCATAATATTCTCATTAGGTCTATCACCCTGTGCTACTGTCTTAGCTAGTGCTAGTGCTCCAGTTTTACAGAACATTTTATCTACTTCTTTATTAGCTTTAGTATCAAATACTAAAAAACCAAATCTTGTTTCTCGAACTATTATATGTCCAATACGTATGCTCTTACCTCTTACGTAAGGAAAATAACTTGTATCAATTTTTGTATTGATTAAGTTTTCAAGTTCCTGAGCTATATCCGAATTTATTTTAGATTTCATTTGCCAGCACCAAAGTCGAACCCTTACTATATACTTTACTTACTAAACTCTTTCGAATTAAGTTCTCAATTATGGCTTGCTCACGTTCTGTGAAACTTGCAAGCGGAAGCATTCCGTCAATTTGGGACAGCATCTTTTGTTCTTCATTTGTTGTATAGATAGTAAATTCATCTATTAACTCATTCAGCTTCATTATTGCCCTTGCGTCATCTGTTGTATAATTGGATCTAGTTCTTTAGTCTTGTGTATAGTTTTGATTGGTTCGCCTGGTTTTGGCTTTGGGTTAGTTAGTGTAACTTCGTCACCCTTTAAATCGTCTATTTTAAAGTCAGCTGTCTTGCCGCCATCAACTGGCATAGGCAGAGAAGCGCCTTTTTTAAGCACTGCTTTTGCAAGTGCTGTTGCATTCTTTGCTGCTACTTTTTTGGCTAGGCCTTTGCCTACGCCTTGTGCGCCTTGTACTGCTGCTGCGCCAACTTTTTTTGCTGCTGCTGCGCCTACTTTGGCTCCTGCTTTTGCAATACCACCAGCGGCTTTTGCGCCCAGTGTTGCTGCACCTCTTGCTATTGCAGCGATCGCAGGGATGATTTCATCTAACTGTTCTTCAGTTACTTGATTAGTATTTTTAAACTCATTAAATCTCATCTTCTTCTCGCTGTTTGTTTTCTAGGCTTCAACATAGATCTTGAATGAACATTCATTTTCTTTAGTCGTTGCGTTGTCTTTCTTGCACGTTTGGTTCTTGCTGATTTAATTTTCATAACAGAACCTTTTCTTCGCTTTGCCTTCTTTAAGTTAATTGAACTTTTTACATTCTTAGGAGCAGAGCAAGTACCGGGTTTACTTACAATACGTCCTCTTCGAGATCCGCTTGTACATCTAAACTTACGTACAATCTTGTTGCCACTGCGTCCAGCAATTTGAACATAGCCTTCTTCAATCATTTCTAATTCAACATCTGCAATCTCTACAAATTTCATCAGCGGCTTCTTTTATTTAATGCTGCTACTCTTTTAGAAGCAGGACTTACTCTTTTAGTACGCTTTGCTTTACGTGTCATTTTACTGCCAAGTCTAGCTTTTAGCTTTTTCATTGCGAAACGTTTTTTCATATTAGGTGCTGCAAAACATTGTTGTATCTTAGATACAATACGACCGTGTCTACGTCCACCTGAACAGCGAAACTTGCGTACAACTTTCTTGCCGCTCTTTGCCCATACACGTTTCTCGTCAAGGCTTGTGGTGAGTTCTCTTAGTAACATATATGTATTTAGTTTTTTTTAAAGGGGTTTGCTTTAGTTTGGTAGCGACATTAGTAATACAACTATTGTCGAAAGTAGGCCTGCTACTATTGTACCTGCTGATCCTATTAGGACCTTGGTCATTGACTTTTGACCTTCTGTGATGTCTTCGTGAATTGCTTCTACTTTCTTTTCGATCTTATCCATACGGTTGTCAAGATTCTGATAACGTATTGCACACAAATCAACGTGTGCTTCGAGGCTTTGCTTTTCTAAATCTGTAGTAGTTGCTATAGATGACACTATTATTCTCCGTTAAGTTATCAAGTAAACTCTTGCGTTAGCCTTAATCAACAATTGAAAAAAGAATGTTTCTTTCTTTATCAGTTGTTCTAAATAGTGCCTTATTTAAATTTATAGTTTCTTCTAAGCCTGTAATGATCGGTATTAGATCAAAATCTTTATTAAGCATACTTGTGTCTAGTCCACCTTCGTAATCAATATCAAAACAAAAGGTCCACATTTTCTGCTTACCTATGTATTTATCACCAAACAACAATTTAGTTATGTTTAACTCGTTAAATGTTGGACTTTTGTCATAATTTATATTGCATCTTAGTCCTATTGTTTGCAGCAATGTTTGAAAATTTGCTTGTTGTTTATAAGCAAACTTATCATTATCTTGTCTACGAGCATTAGTCTCTGTAATGTCTATAAGTGTATCAATTTTAAACTTCATACTATTACTTATAGCCATAAAAAAAGCGCCACTTAAAAAGTGACGCTTTAGTGTGACGCCTGCCCGTGGGCCGCTATATCACGATTCTAAGGTAGTTAGAATTTATGCTGCGCTAAACGCATCCAAGTCACGAATAAGAACAACTTGAGCTGATAAATCAATACCGTCTACTGTTCCTAATGCTTGATGTCTACGTGTCAAAGATGCCGCATCACTGTGATGTCCATCGATGATTGCAAAAATCTTGCCTGCTGTACCTGTTGATACATACATAAGTGGTGAAAACTCACGTACGACTGCTTCGATGCATCCGCCAATACCGTCTTTTGCACTAATATTTGCACCGCAATCAATTTCGATTGCTGTGATTTGTGATGTGCTGTACTGCTCGCCGTGATCATAACCTGATCCTGCGCCTGCTGCTGGGTTTGTTCTTGTAAATACTGCCATTTTATTTCTCCTGTTATCTAATGGTTAACTTGTTCACTCTCTGTGAACTTGTTATATGTATTTAGTCTTTTTTAAAAAAAATAACAGTTATATGCTATTTTTGATGTCTCTTGTGTAAATTACGCAATTGTGCTATTGCGCCTGGTCCAGCGTCTACAATGTCGTCTATCATAGCAATAATAGGAAAATAACCTTTGATCAAACTAGCAGGTGTGCCGTGACCTTTTTCAGCTTCTTCTATGAAACGTTTGGCTCGCATAGCATTTTCAGGACCTACCAAGTAGCCATACAGCGCAACGTTTCTTTCGTCACGCAATCTTTCTACTCTACGTTTGCGAATATCAGCCCAGGCATCTTCTTCTAGATGTTTTTCGACTAGACCTTCGTTGTACATATTTTTAATAAAGTTCATTACTTAGTACTTACCTTGGGACATTGCTACTGCCTTTGCATCAATATCGTCGTCACTTGGACTATCAAAATCATCTTCAGGTTCGTCGTCAACTGCTGCACCGCCTTTGGCAACATCGCCGCCTTTCTTTAGTTCAGACTCGCCGTATGCAAGTAACTTTTTAAGTACTTCTGCACTTACGCCTGTTTTCTTCATAAGCTCTTGTGGATTTCTTGGTCCCCAAGTTGTTCCATAATGTGTTAGTGCATCGCCAAACTTAGCCATAGTATTTGATAATGCGTCATCTTTTGTAGTAACAGCACGATCCATTAGCACTCGGCCAATTGCTGCAAGTTTTCTAGCTGCATTATCAGTTTCTTGTGATTCGTTTACAATATCGTTCATTTTCATAATAGTTTTCCTTTAACGTTCAACTGCTCTGTTGTATTTACTGAAAGTCTTTCTTGGTACAAGTTTTATGTCACCATCTGGATGTGCTAGAACATATCCTTCACCACCGTCAACCGAATCGTCATTACTTGACATACTCTGTCTTACTGCTGCGCCTGGTTGGTTATCAAGTTGTGTAATAACATCATCTTTAACTTGCTGTATCTTTGCAACTACTTCCCATAATGCATTAAAGCCTTGTTGGTGATTTACAATATACTCTGCAATTTTCTTTTTAGCAGCGTCACTTAGTTGATTTCTTGCTTGCACCCAATCTAAGAAGTCACCGCCTAAATTATCTAACCCCGTATCAACTTTGCTATTCATATATGAATAAAATACTTCTGATAACTTTTTAAGTTTTAATTGTACAAGGGTATTTTGATCAAGTAGTGTATCCATTGCGGCTGCGTCTTTGCTAATAATAGCTTTAAGTTCTTTAACACTTGTATCGTCAATGCTTGGAGCATTAGATACTGTAACTGGAGGTACAACTAATACTTCGTCTCCTTGGAAAATGTCGCCATTTTGTAAAGGACCTTCAGTACCGTCTGCACTTACTTCTCTATGTATAACAATTCCTGCTGTACTTGCACCAATTTTCTTACCTAAGTCCGAATCTTGTTTTACTCTGTATTCAACGATGTTTGGTTTAAACACATAGTCGCCGCCTTCTGCCATTGGCTTGTTGAAGTAAAGCATATCGCCTTTAAAGAATCCTCTGTAATCTTTAGGTGTTGCCTTTTCAAATGCAATGTACGCACCTTTCATATTGTCAATTAGTACGCCGTATCCTTCTGGATTCTTTGCATACCCTGGACGATTCTTAAACATTGTTTCTACATCATCTGCTGACTTTGCTTTGCCGTCATATCCTTTTGCTGTAAATCCTGACTTGTCTGTGAATACAAAGTCACCATCATCATTGCGCCCAAAGATGACTGCGGGACTACCATCCCACTTAACGGTGACATCTGTGTGACCGCCTTTTTCCATATTGATAAGACTTTGTAAAGCACGGTTGGCTCCTTTACTAGGCGGAAGTTCTCTAAATACAAGATCCTCTAAGTGTTCAATACGAGCACCTTCAGTTAACGGTTGTTTATTGTTTTGTTTAAATTCAAAAAATCTCATTTATTAAATGCTCCTGATACCATTACAGAACTATTTAACAAGTTGCCACTAAGTGCCTTAATACGATTAAGTTGCTTGTCTGCTAACCCTTCTGTTTGTACAAGTTCGCTAGGAACTCCGACATCTTTTACTGTTCCGTTTTTAGCAAAACTAGTTTTAATTTTTTCTACTTCATCTGCAGGTAAATTCTTCTCTACTGCTGCTAATAAACTTTCAAAACTATTTAAATCTTTTGCACCATCTAATCCTAGTGCCTTAGCAATACCTTCTGGATCTCTAAGTGGCTTACTAATTTTAGTATCAATGCTCTTTTTAGTGTAACCTTTGCCGTCCTTGCGTGGCGCAGGCACACGTTTAATTCTTAATAACCCTTCAGTGGGGCTCCATATCCAACGTTCTACTTCTGCTGGACGGCCATCATCAATTGTTTCGCCTGATGCTCTGCTGTCACGTATGGCAGCAATAGTAGCAATCATTAAATTACGAAACACGCCTTTGTACTTTGATTCTTTATCACTTGGTGAATGGTAATATGTTTTCATCCAGTCCGGATCGCCTGGCATAAAGTCTACTTGTACAAATCCTGTACGCGGTTTAGATGTTTGCTTGCTTTCGTCGTAGCCAACAATTTTAACCTTTGTCATTATTACTGAGCTTTTAGCTATATCCATAATTAAAGGACACGCTTCGATCTTTTTAACTAGCTCTGGAATTTTATCTGCATCAACTTGTATTGCAACGTCAATGTCGCCACTAAACTCTTTCTTGCCGACACTGCCAAGAACATTATTTTTTAAGTCTATACCTAAATGTTTTTCTAATGTATCTAGTGTAGGATTAATTTCATCTATATGAATTGGCCCTACGCCTGGCATCGAGCCGCCTTCAAAGATTTTATTGGTCATTTTTCTTGCTCTCAATTATTTTGTTAATTCCACGTTTGAACTTGCGCGGATCGCCACTTTTAATACTATTTAAGAAACGTCTCTCTAATTCACCAGCAGTGTTCTCATCATATGTGTTACCAATTCTATTAAGTAAATTAATAGCACTTTCGATAATATTGTTTGCGGAAGTTTCTATTAGAAGATCGTTATCCTGGTCACGGCCCAGATTGTTTAATTCTTCTAATATACTTCTAGTACGTTTTTTCATTGTTTAATGCTCCGTTATTGTATTTAGCGTAGGTAAACTATAAATATACATAGTAATGAGGCACAACACATAACACATTGGAGGGTAATATGTCAGTATCGAAAATGTCTTTTCCTGAGCGTTCATTATTGTTTGCAAAATTAAGTAGTATAGCTTACAATGATAACATCAAAGACGTAAAAAAGCAAGTAAAAAAATTAGGATTTACCACTGTTGAATTTTATGATAGAGAAGGCGCACAAGCATATCGCTTTATGAACAAAGAAGACTTGGTCATAGCGTGTCGCGGAACACAGCCAACAGAGTTTAACGATATAAGTGCAGACCTAAAAGCATTTCCTGTTATAGCAGAAACAATTAGTAGAGTACACAGAGGATTTAAAGCAGAAGTAGATGAACTATGGCCTATGGTGTGCGAAGATATTGCTCGTACTGTTAATGTAGGCAAGAAGCTTTGGATATGTGGACACAGTTTGGGAGCAGCAATGGCAACTATTATGGCCAATCGTTGTGAGTGTGATACAACACTAAACAATCCAGAAGAGCTTTACACTTATGGTAGTCCGCGAGTAGGTTGGCCAACATATGTCAAGAGCTTTGGTACTGTTCACCATAGATGGAGAAACAATAACGACATCGTTACAACTGTTCCTCCACGCTTATTAGGATTTAGACATTGCGGAGAACAGCATTACATTAATGCATATGGACAAGTACGCAACCCAACTGGGTGGCAACTGTTCAAAGACAAATGGCGCGGCATATGGATGGGACTAAAGCAAGGTAAAATAGACAGCTTCGCCGATCACTCAATGGTTGAATACATCAATTACCTTGAAGCATACGCTTTAACCAAATAAACTGCTAACTGACTCTTCGTTAGTTACACGACGAATTGCTTCACCAAACAAAGGCGCGACACTAACCTGTCGTGTCTTTTTGCAGTTTTTAGGGCAACGATCTGAAATTGAATTAGTAATCACAAGTTCTGTGAGTACACTCTTCTCAACCTTTTGACACGCTTCGCCTGATAATACACCGTGTGTAATATATGCACGAACTGATAACGCACCTGCATCCATAATAGACTTGGCTGCATTACATAACGTGCCTCCGCTGTCAATAATGTCATCAACTAGAATGGCGTGTTTACCTTCAACATCGCCGATCAAGTTCATAACTTCTGACTTACCTGCTTCGGGCCTACGTTTGTCTACTATTGCAATATCGCCACCGAACATATTTGCAAACTTCCTAGCACGAACAACACCGCCAGCGTCTGGACTTACAAATACAGTCCCTGCTTGATGTACTTCAGGATCGTCTGATAGTCCAATACTGCGTTTAATATCTTTAGCAAACACCAAACGACTAGTTAGGTCATCAACTGGGATATTAAAGAAGCCCTGTATCTGTCCTGCGTGTAAGTCCATTGTAAGCACTCTATTTGCTCCTGCTGTTGTAAGCAAGTCTGCAATTAGTTTTGCTGTAATAGGTGTCCTACTGGCGCTCTTACGATCCTGTCTAGCATAACCAAAGTAAGGAATAACTGCTGTAATACGACTAGCACTTGAACGCTTGGCAGCGTCGATCATAATCAATAGTTCCATTACACTATCATTAACAGGAGTTGCTGTGCTTTGAATAATAAACACATCTTCACCTCGGATATTATCGTCAAACTCTACACTTGTTTCGCCATCAGCGAATGTAGTTATTTTAGACGGAACTAAAGTTGCAAATGTGTTGTCTGCAATTTCCTGCGCTAATTTCGGGTTAGCATTACCCGTTATGATCTTCATTTTCAAGCGATATCCTTCTCTAAGTTAGTGTTAAGTTGTAACATACTTGTAATTATACATTAATATTAGTATATTGTCAAGAGGAAAGACAGAGCCGTCGAAACCCTGCCTTTCCAATATTAGAATCCGTTTGGTACTAATACATAGTGTATCGCTAACACAATTGCTACCGATGCACCTAGTCCAATCATCATCTTCTGAAAGTCTCGTGCTACCAAAGGAAACACACTCTTAAACTTCATCTTGCCTGTGAAGCTCGCAATGGCAAGTTCACGTCCTGCAAGCATACCAACGAACACCCAAGTAGTTGACATAGGTATATCGTTAAGCTCTTTGAAGAAGTATAAGCATAGCCAATAGAACAAATCAATTAGTGTAGCACTACGCACATATCGTGTGTTGTGTTTTTCTAATACGATTGCTTGTATCTTACCACCTCGTTCTCTAAACATAAAGAACAGTCCGGCTACGAATACAATACTGACTAAGAACATTAAGTCTAGTGGTACTTCACGTGGAAGGAACACTGCAATGTTAGCCATATCGTGTGACAACCAAGTCCACCACAAGCCGCCAGTTGCAAACCATTGTGCTATGCGCCAATAGTTTTTGTGTTCTTCTTTGACTGGTGCTGTTTCGTCCATCCATCTGCTAATAAAATACCAAGCAAAGTATGCGAACAGTGCCGCAATGCCGTAGCCCATTATACTTTTCATAAGCATCTTCTCTAATACAAATGTACTTGCGAAAGCACTTAGTACTAAGAAGCTAGTTGATACAGGCACGCCATAACGTGTGAGTATAACGAGTATGCCTGGTGCCATTGCGTGATACCATTGTACTTCTTGCCAGGGTATCTTGTTTAGTCTGCCGTAACTGATGTCACCGCCGTTTACTGTCCAACCATACCACAAGGTTGCAAGTAATACTGCACTTGCCGCTCCCCATAATACTTTATAGTTGAATCTCTCATTGTTTGATGCCATCCAAGTACCGAGAGTTTGTACCGAATCGTTTGCTATCACAGCGTATGCTGCGAATAGGAACCCTACAAGGCTCCATATAGTGAGTGCGTCCATTAGTTTCTCCTTTGTTTGACGGCTTTACCCCGTCGCTCACATTGTAGGTAGGCTCGACGTTGCCTACACATTATTTATTATACTGTCTATGTTCTAAATAAGTCAAATGGTTTTTACGATATGCGTTTAGTGCATAACGGGTATTTGCAAAAAGCATTTGATTTTTAGTAAGTATGGCTGTACTATTATATAAATAACAATGTTACAACGAGTAACAACACACAGACACATAGGATAGACTATGGGAGTTACAAAGCACTCCTAAAAACGCAATTGACGAAGTCCAAAGGGCTTTGACGCTGTGCAAAGACACAGGGTATTGCTATTCCTCAAGCATCCACAACATAGAAACAGGAGATCACTATGAAAAAAGTGTTTAAAGTCCTACGACAATTGTTTGGATCTAATACATCCTCTAAGAACGATTACCTCGTATGGGCAAAAACAGAGTATAATAAAGATTGGCAGTTTGCTTATCAACATATGCTCGACAACAACGGAGCCGCACCGACACTTAGGGACTTACATCCCTGGAACGACGGCACAAAATTTAAACCAAATACAAACCTTAGAGGATGGGTATAATGACCACAGCAACAATTAGTACGTACTACTGCACAATTTGCCAAGCAGTTAAAACAATGGCAATCACAGCATTTTGCGGTATGATCGCACTTGGCGAATCAGCTGGTAGAGCAAGAGCTGCAAGTGAACTAGCCCGTATGGGTATGCACCAAGAAGCCAAAGCACTTATGATGGAGGTAAAGAGATAATGAGTACTCAAACACTTACACGTTTTTACTGTTCCTTCTGCGATGCAATTAAGAACTTCTTCAAAGGATTTGTAACTGAAAGCAGATTTGATCCTAATTGGGATAGCAATGGTTACAAGCAACTAAGCAAGTTAAGCGATTACGAATTGCGTGACATTGGTATCACACGCGGTGACATCAATCACATCTGTCGTGGTGGCAAGATACACAGAGGTAGCTTCTAATGGATGATAACTTTTTAGTTGCTGGATGGAAACGTTTTATCAAAGCACAAGAGTATAGAGCATACTGTATGGCAATTCAACAGTTACGCACCTTAGGACATTACAAAGAAGCAAAAAAAATAACTGATCACAAACATTCATTGTATAATTAATGTGGACATCAGAAGAATATGAGTTTGAATAACACACACACCTGGAGACTTATGAAAAAATTACTAGAAGACCTAATTATATCAAAATGCGATGGCGAACTATGTGAAAACGTAGGATTCGGCATTTTAGCATTTTTTTGTATGGCAGTAATTTGGCACTCGCTTAGTATAATCTAAGCGGTTGACAACTACTAAATACCTTGCTATAATAATAGCACAACTACACACATACACACAACAACGGAGAATGATATGAGCCAAAAAGTAGAATCAGAACACGGTGCTGAAATTTTAAAACAGACCCAAGCAATGGCAGATTTAATCAAAGGTATGGTACCTAAGGTATCGACTAATGCAAACGGATACGAGATTCGTACCAAAGTATTAGAACTAGCGCAAGGCCAAGTTTGGCAAGACTACAACGCTAAGGTTAATGGTTATGAATTAGCTATTACCAAAGACGGTGATGAAGTTGTAACAACTGTTGCAGTGCCATCAGTACCTGGAGCCGACGCTGTACTAGATGCAGCAAACAAGTTTATTGAATTTGTTAACGGTAACAAGCCAAAGTAAATAAATTATAAAGAATAAAGGGACGTAGTCCTATATAACAAATAAAGAGTAAAGCAGCCCCTAGTTATTAATTTAGCTAGGGGTTAATCTTTTAACCTTCTAAATCGTCTAGACGTTGTTGTAATGCTTGTAT